>Ga0209933_1000852_pt1 | contig 41352 bp, 39 predicted proteins | sample ThiBiot_300_biof_FD_183944 | JGI IMG/M metagenome (GOLD analysis project Ga0209933, IMG submission 183944) | Wastewater bioreactor microbial communities from Cape Town, South Africa - Thiocy_cont_300_biof (SPAdes) | ecosystem: Engineered > Bioremediation > Thiocyanate > Unclassified | place...
GACTGAATCGGTATTTAAAAGCCATAAATTTTGTTGGAAGAAAAATCGCGACCCAACGCGCCAATAAAACGATCAAAATACAAATTCCACCAGCAACCAGATATTCATTTAAATCTTTGATTAACAGCAATTCAAAACCGATAAACAGGAATAAGACAGCATTCATAATTTCATCAATCAGTTCCCAGAATTTGATTAGATAATCCTGCGTTTCGGATTTCATTTTGAAACTTTCGCTGAAATTTCCCATGAATAATCCGGCGGCAACCATTGCCAAAGGCGCAGAAATATGCATCTCGCGGGCAATCAGATAACCGCCCATAACCACTGACAATGTGATCAATACGGAAATAATATAATCATCCACAACACGCATCGCTCTGGACGCCGAATAACCGAGAAGAACCCCCAAAAGTAATCCTCCTCCAGCTTCCCGAAGCAACAATAATCCGATGTTTTCGACATTCAGATCAACTTCTTTACCTATGGCCAATTGTAAAACGACAGTGAAAACCACCACCGCCATTCCGTCATTGAATAAAGATTCGCCAGCTACTTTGGTTTCCAATGACTTAGATACATTCGCTTGTTTCAGGATACTAAGAACCGCAACCGGATCAGTCGGGGAAATTAAAGCGCCAAAAACCAAACAATAAATAAAAGGCATCTGAACGCCAACCAAAGGCAAAAGATAATATGTCCCAAAACCAACCGCAAATGTTGAAATAATAACTCCCACCGTCGAAAAAATAACAACTGGTCCGAACTGTTCCTTCAGATCTTTGATGTTAACATGAATTCCACCCGCAAAAAGCAGAAAGTTAAGCATCGCACCCATCAGTACTTCAGTAAAATCGAAGTTGTTTACTAGTTTTGTTAGATGTGTTGTGGTTTTCGGTAAAAAATTATCACCTGATGCAACCAAAGTTACGGAAACAATAATGGCGATTACCATAATCCCGATTGTGCTGGGTAATTTCAGCACACGGTAATTGATATAGGCAAACAAAGACGCTAAAACGATAAGAACTGAAAATGAGTAATATAACTCCATTTATTTTTATTTTTAAACACAAAGACTCAAGGTTTTCACAAAGGTCTCAAGGTTATTTCTAATTATTAATTATGATAAATTGCGATTGATAACTCTTCGGACACCATTTTTGAATAAATTAATATTGGAATTAATGAGTAACTCATAGGTTTTGCACAAAGTTCACAAATTACGTCGCGCGCTTTGTGCAAGCTTAGTATCTTTATGGTTTTCTATTCTTCGTCATCAAAATATTCGAACAAGAAATCATTATAAGGAAAACGGGAAATATGAATTCTGTGAACCTCATCATAAATCATTTTCTTCATTTCCGGGAAATTTTCTTTGGTCAAAGCCGAGATAAAAACCGTCGGATGTTTGGATTTTGCCATCCAGGTTTTTTTCCACTCTTCCAGAGAAATATTTTTTTTGGATGAAGGTGTCAAATCATCTTCATCTTTTTTCTCATAACTAAAATCGTCAATCTTGTTAAACACCATAATCATCGGTTTCTGATGTGCATCAATCTCCTGAAGAATCTGATTCACAGATGCAATATGGTCTTCAAAGCTCTCGTGCGAAATATCCACAACATGAATCAGCAAATCCGCTTCACGAACCTCGTCCAAAGTCGACTTAAAGGATTCAACCAACTGCGTCGGCAACTTTCTGATGAAACCAACCGTATCCGTCAAAAGAAATGGAAGATTTCCAATCACGACTTTTCTAACCGTTGTGTCTAAGGTTGCAAACAGCTTATTTTCTGCAAAAACTTCCGATTTGGACAACGCATTCATCAAGGTTGATTTTCCAACATTGGTATAACCAACCAAAGAAACTCTAACCATTTTGCCACGGTTTTGTCTTTGGGTTGACATTTGTTTGTCGATGGTTTTCAGCTTGTCTTTCAATAGAGTGATTCGGTCGCGGATAATCCTTCTGTCGGTTTCGATTTCCGTTTCCCCAGGACCACGCATCCCGATTCCCCCTTTTTGTCTTTCGAGGTGGGTCCACATTCTGGTTAAGCGTGGTAAGAGATATTGATATTGAGCTAACTCAACCTGAGTTCTAGCATAAGAAGTTTGTGCTCTTTGCGCAAAAATATCAAGAATGAGATTGGTACGGTCCAGGATTTTGACTTCCATTTCACGTTCCAGATTCTTTAATTGAGAGGGCGATAATTCGTCATCAAAAATCACAGTTCCGATTTCATGTTCCTTAACATATTCTTTGATTTCCAATGCCTTTCCGCTCCCAACAAATGTTCTGGAATCTGGCTGAGATAATTTTTGAGTAAATCTTCGGTCCACTGTAGCACCGGCTGTGTAGGCCAGAAACTCCAGCTCGTCCATATATTCTGTCAGCTTATCTTCGTCTTGGTTTTGAGTGACCAGGCCAACTAAAACCGCTCTTTCATACTGATGTTCTTTTTTTTCTAACATTTAAAATTGATAATTTTCTGATTCTGACAAGATACTATTTTTGAACAAAAAACCAAAGAATATCTTTGGTTTTGAATTTTTTGATTGTATTAAATCTGTGCTTTACAATTTTAATTAACAAGAGTGGCTGTCAATGTTTTCTCAAAACTGAATGCCTGACTTACCGGGCAATTTTCCTTGGCGTCTTTCGCTATTTTCTGGAAATCATCTTCTGAAATTCCTGGAATTTTTGCATTAAGAGTTAGTTCTGATAAAGTGATTTTACCGTCAACCAAACTTATTTTGCAATCGGTTTCCAAAGTTTCAGGATTATAACCAGCTTCCGTCAGCAAAGCAGAAGTTTTCATTGTAAAGCATCCTGCATGAGCAGCTGCCAACAATTCTTCCGGATTGGTTCCGACACCTTCTTCGAAACGGCTTTTGAAAGAATATTGTGTGTCATTGAGTGTTGTACTCTGGGTTGTTAAAACTCCGCTTCCGTCTTTTACGGTGCCTTTCCAGACTGCTTTTGCACTTCTTTTCATAAGGTAATATTTTAGTGATATTTTAAATTCTTGAATCTTTTAACTTGAATCTTGAATCTTCTCTTAATCCCAATCTGCAGCTACAAATTTCATTGAGATTGTCCCATCCGTTAAAGTTAAGAAATGTCCTTCAATTTTGTAATGATTCATTTTAGGTAAATCTTTTACGAATAATTCCTCCAGTTTCATTCTGCCTTCGCAATACATCATTGTTGAACCAACACCAGAAAACTTTGCTTTTCCTTTGTTGAATTCCGCTGTGAAAAACATTCCATTGCATCCCATTTTAGTGGTATAACGATTGAGAACGTCAGAGTTTTTTGTTAAATCCATATTGGCTTCCAGCTTTGTCAGTTCATCTTTTGTGAAATCCTTGTATTCAATTAACATCCATTTTCTATGAATATTTTCCATTATTGAACCGGATTGATTTGAACTTTTACAGGAATACATTAAAAGCATTAACAATGATAAAACACCGATTGTCTTTAGAAATCTCATCTTTTCAAATTTACTGAATCTCTCAGCCAAATTCATACCATTAGATTTAAAATAATCATTAAATTAGCCAGCAAAATAATATTCTCAATGAAAAAAATATTTTTAGCATTAACCCTGATTCTGGGCTATGCACAAATGAGAGCTGACGAAGGGATGTGGCTTCTGATGCTTATTAAACGTCTGAACGGAGTTGATATGCAGAAAGAAGGCCTGCACTTGACGCCGGAAGAAATTTATTCTGTTAACAATTCCAGTTTAAAGGATGCCATCGTAAGCTTTGGTGGTTTCTGTACCGGTGAAATTGTTTCTAACCAGGGTTTGATTTTCACCAATCACCACTGTGGTTACGACGCTGTTGCGGCAGCTTCTACGCCTGAAAAAGACTATCTGAAGAACGGCTTCTGGGCAATGAAACCGAATGAGGAATTCAATGCTAAAGGTTTATACGTCAGATTTTTGGTGAGAATGGATGATGTTTCTGAGAGAATCAATTCCAAGCTGAATAACAATATGTCTGCAGCCGATAGAAAAGCGGTTATCGATGCAGAATATAAAGCCATCCAGGCAGAAAATTCTGAGAACGGGAAATATACTGTTGTAGTAAGAGATTTTTTCAACGGTAATGAATTCTATTATTTTGTTTACCAAGATTATAAAGACATCAGATTGGTCGGTGCGCCGCCTTCATCATTAGGAAAATTTGGTGGTGATACAGATAACTGGGAATGGCCAAGACACACTGCAGATTTCACAGTCTTCCGTGTTTATGCAGATGCTAACGGAAATCCGGCAGAATATTCTGAAGCCAACACACCATTGAAACCAAAACATTTTTTACCGGTTTCTCTTAAAGGTTACAAGCCAGGAGATTTCACAATGATTTTGGGTTACCCAGGAAGAACCAACCGTTATTTGACTTCTTACGGAATCGAACAAATGGTTGATAAAGATTATCCTGCCTGGGTAGAAGCTTCTAAAGTGGCAATGGATGTCATGAAGAAATATATGGACAAAGACAAAGCGACTCAGTTAGACTATGCTTCTCAGTACGCCAGTGTTGCCAACTACTGGAAAAACAGACAGGGAACGATTGATGCGGTAAAGAAAAATGGAACGGTTGCTGAAAAACAAAAACTGGAGGAAACTTATAATCAATGGGCAGCTCAATCTCCAAATGAGCAAACTTATTACGGTGTTTTACCAGAAATCAAAGCTTACTACACTCAGGTTTCGGGCAGAAATGTAGAGAGAAATTACGCTTCTATTTTACAAAGAAATGCACACTATATTGGAACTGCTTACCAGTTAGGCAGCCTGTTCAAAACTTATGCTGACCAGGACGATGCCGGGAAAGCTGCTATGAAACAAAAAGTTTTTGATGCTGTTGAGAAAGCTTACGATGGTTTCCACGACAATGTTGAAGGTGATATGCTTGTAGCTTTGACTTCCCTTTACAAAGCAAGAGTTGCTAAAGAATTTGCATCACCAACTATTATGGCTGCTGATGTGAATAACCTTTCAACAATAGCTTACGAATCTATTTTCGCTAACAAAAAGTCTGCTTTAGCTTTCATAGAAAATCCTGACAGATTGAAAATCGATGGTGATAAATTGAGACAATTCGCCAACGGCATTGTTGAAGATCAAAAATTAGGAATCGAAAAATATTCTAAAGTAGATGAGAATTTTGCCAAAAACAGCAGATTATTCTTGGACGGACTTAGAAAAGCGCAACCAGAGAAAAAATTCTATCCGGACGCTAACTCTACCATGAGATTAACTTACGGAACGATTGAAACGTTACCTGAAAGAGCTGACAGAAACTACAAAGGTATCAAGGAAAATTATTATACCGACATCAACGGTATGGTTGCCAAATACAAAAAAGGTGACGAAGAATTTGACCTTCCTCAAAAAGTTCTTGATCTTGCCAAGAAAAAAGATTACGGACAATATGCGGATAAAAAAGGCGGATTTATGCCAATCAACTTCTTATCAAATAATGATATTACAGGCGGTAACTCCGGTTCTCCAATCATTGACGGAAACGGACACCTGATAGGCCTTGCTTTTGATGGAAACAGTGAAGCTTTGAGTGGCGACATCGTTTTCGAGCCAAAATTACAGAGAACCATTAACGTAGACGTTCGTTATGTTCTTTGGATTATTGACAAATATGCTGGTGCAACTAGACTTATCAGCGAGTTAACTTTGGTAAAATAATTTTATCATCAAAAATATTCTAAGCCACCATGATTTTGGTGGCTTTTTTGTTGCCGTATTCTCTTAAAATCATTTTCAGTAATTTTTTGTAAATTAGAGAAATCATTTTCTATGAGTTTAAAATCTTTATTTCATTGGTCTTATATTTTCCCTATTCTGTCATTGATTTATTACACTCTTGGTGTTGCTGATGACAGTCCTCTGCTCGCTGTTTTGGGAGGTGCACTTTTGATTTCGTCTGTTTTAGGCGCTGTTCATCATGCCGAAGTTGTAGCACACAAAGTTGGAGAACCTTTCGGAACCATTATTCTTGCGATAGCCATTACTGTTTTAGAGGTTGGGCTAATTGTTTCATTAATGGTAGCTGGCGGAAAAGAAACCCATACGCTTGCAAGAGACACCGTATTTGCAGCAGTAATGCTGATCCTGAACGGAATTCTCGGTGCATGTCTGCTAGTTGGCGGGATCAAATTCAAAGAGCAATTTTTCGCCAGAACTTCCGGAAATATGGCTTTGATAAGTCTTGTTGCAATTGTGGTGATGACTTTGATTCTACCTAATTATACCACCAGCGAACTCTCAGCAACATTCAGCAAGACACAATTAATATTTTTCTCAATCGCTTCTCTTATTATTTACAGCACATTTTTGATGGTTCAAACCGTAAGGCACCGGAATTATTTTCTTCCTGAAAATGACGACCAGCCGCACGCAGAACCACCAAGCAATTTCGAAAGTATAATGAGCCTGATTTTCCTGATTATCTGTCTAGGAGTTGTAGTATTCTTGGCAAAAGCGCTTTCGCCTCAGATAGAAAAAATGGTCCATAATTTTGGAGCGCCACAAGCATTAGTCGGAGTTATCATTGCAGCAGTCGTCCTATTACCAGAAGGAATGGCGGCGATCAAGGCCGCAAGAAGAAACCAATTTCAGACGAGCCTTAACCTGGCACTAGGTTCTGCTATTGCTAGTATCGGATTGACAATCCCGTGCGTTTCTGTAGTAGCAATTATTTACGATTTCCCATTTGTTTTAGGACTTGACATCAAGTCTATGGTTCTGTTAGCATTATCACTTTACACCGTGATGTTGTCTTTAAACCGTGGAAAAACCAATATTCTCTATGGTGTTGTTCTATTGGTCAATCTTTTTGCATACATTTTTACAGTTATTGTTCCGTAAAATTTTTATTTTTAATGAATGAAAACCTTTGAAACTGAAAGATTGATTCTAAAACCTGCAGCAGTACAAGATGCAGATTTTTTTCTTGAATTATATAATATGCCATCGTTCATCAAATATATTGGTGACCGAAATCTTCGCACCAAAGAAGATGCGGAAAACTATATCAAAAATCGATTCCTTCCTCAGATTGAAAAATTGGGGTTCGGAAATTATGTTGTGATCCTGAAAGAGGACAACACGAAAATTGGTGCAGTTGGGATCTTTGAAAGAGAAGGTCTGGATGTTCTGGATATTGGCTTTTCCTTTTTTGAAAAATACGAAGGTAAAGGGTTCGCTTATGAATCTGCCCACAAACTGAAAGAAGTTGCCGCTAAAGAATTTGGAGTTAATAAAATCTCTGCAATTACAACCAAAGACAATTTTTCTTCCCAAAAATTAATTGAAAAATTAGGGTTGAAGTTCCAGAAGATGGTAACCATTCCTAATGATAATGAAGAGTTGATGTATTATGAAAACTGAATTCGATCTACCTCATCGTATTGAGATTATTAAGCCAAAAAAGTTAATCGGATTCAGCATTACGACTTCTTTTCAGGATAACAAAACACCGATGGTTTGGAAGAAGTTTATGATGAGAAGAAGAGAGATCCCAAACCGAATTTCCAATCAATTATTCTCGCTTCAAATCTATCCCGAGAATTTCACGCCCGATCAGTCTTTCATCAAATATGCTTTGGCCGAAGTTCCTGATTTTGATAATATTCCCGAAGGGTTTGACATTTTCGAATTAGAAAGTGGAAAATACTTGGTTTTCAGTTATAAGGGTAAAGCAGACAACGGGCCGGAAATGTTCAGATATCTATTTCAAAATTTCATTCCGGAAAATCAATTTGAGGTTGATCACAGACCACATTTCGAGATTTTCGGAGACGATTATAATCCAAACAGTGATTTTGCTGAGGAAGAGATATGGATTCCCGTGAAATAGAGTTCTGGACCTTCATAGAAAATATCCGAACCTTATTAACACCGTTCGGTTGACGTTCCGGAATCATCTGTTGCGGTTCTTTACGTATTCACCGAGGTCTTAAAGCCCTCCCGACACGTTAGGCAACGTATAATTTGGGGTTCGCATCCTGTCGGAACACATCGGCAACGCCACGCAACAGGTAAATAACCACAACGAACCTGTTCATAACCCCGCGCGACCGTTAATGAACTTCAACGGATAGGTAAAGAACGTATTCGTAGATGTTTTTATGTTAAGATCTGCGCGGCGTGGTCTTTGGTTTTGACTTTATCGATAACCTGAGTACAAATTCCCTTTTCATCGAAAACAAAAGTCGTTCTCACGATTCCCATAAATTCTCTCCCCATAAATTTCTTCAACTGCCAAACACCAAATTTGTCAATGATATCGCGATTTTCATCTGCAATGACATCAAATGGTAATTCATTTTTTACCGCGAAATTTTTCTGACGCTTCACAGAATCTGCGCTGACACCCAATAGCTGATAACCTTTCTGCTTCAAAACCGAGTAATTATCTCTCAAATTGCAGGCTTCTGCTGTACAACCTGGCGTGCTTGCCTTCGGATAAAAGAAAACAACCAGTTTTTTGCCTTTCAGCTTTTGAGAATCGATTGGTTCTCCGTTTTGATTAGTTCCTATAAATTCCGGTAAAGAGTCGCCAACGTTCAACATAATTTCTATTTTTGTGCTACAAATTTACCATCAAAATGACGAAAAAGCAAAGAGCCAAGATTGTTCAGGAAGAATTAGAAAAATTATATCCTGAAGTTCCTATTCCACTGGATCACAAAGACGCTTATACTCTGATGGTTGCGGTCGCCCTTTCTGCACAGACGACGGACAAAAAAGTAAATCAGGTAACGCCTTCTCTTTTTGCCGTTGCTGATACGCCTGAGAAAATGGCCAAGTTGAGCGTTGAAGAAATCAAGGAATTAATCAAAGAAATCGGACTTTCGAATTCCAAAGCGAAAAACCTTAAAAAAATGGCGGAAGTTTTGGTGGAAAAATTCAATTCCGTAGTGCCACAAACTTATGAAGAGTTGGAAAGTCTGGCCGGTGTTGGTCACAAAACCGCTTCTGTTGTGATGAGTCAGGGATTTGGTTTTCCGGCGTTTCCTGTTGATACGCATATTCATAGACTGATGACACAATGGAAACTGACCTCAGGGAAAAATGTCGTTGAAACCGAAAGAGATGCTAAGAATCTTTGGGATGAAAGTGTTTGGAACAAATTACACCTTCAGATTATTTTCTATGGACGAGAATATTCGCCTGCGAGAGGTAATAAGGACAAGGATTTTATTCCGAAACTTTTGTTTCCGGATAAAGCCTAATGATTTCTCTTTAGCATTCTTCTCATATGGAAATATTTGGTTTGTCTGATATGATGCGGATACTTCCTTCCTTTTGGAATATTATTGAAAATCAAAGCCATCGTTAATAAAATCAAAACGCCACTCAAAACCGGAGATACAGCATACCAATATCCCAATTCCTGAATTTTCCCGGCAGGAAGAACAGCAATCAAAGCTGTTGCACCACCCGGCGGATGCATCGTCTTGGTAATCTGCATCACGACAATAGAAGAAGCGACTGCAATAGATGCACTCAGCCAAAGGATATCCGGCAAGAATTTATAGGCTGTAACACCAACCAATGCTGATAAAACGTGTCCGCCAATCAAGTTTCTTGGTTGGGCTAAAGGACTATTTACGGCACCGTAAATCAAAACGCTGGATGCTCCGAATGAGCCAATCAGAAAAATGTTTTCAACCCCGGTCAAATGTTGAGACTGCAAAAAAGCAATCAATCCGATCCCGAAAAAAGCACCGAGAAACGACCAAAAATGATCTTTGAAGTCAACAAGGGTTTCCTGATAAAAGATATATTTCGTATGTCTTAGTCTTTTTTTGATTTGTTTCTTCATCATTTATCTCTTTGCCCAAAGTTCCATTTTACGTTCCAAAACTTCCAATGGAAGACAACCTTGGCTCAAAACCTCATCGTGGAAAGACGCCAGATTAAACTTCTTTCCCTGCTGTTTTTGATATTTATCTCTCAACTCTCTTATTTTCATCGAACCAGTTTTGTAGCTCAGCGCTTGTCCCGGCAACGCCATATAACGCTCCACTTCTGCAGTTGCTCCAGCTTCGTCATAAGCTACATTACTCAGGAAATATTTGATGGCTTCTTCTCGTGACATTTGTCCTGTGTGGATTCCTGTATCAATTACCAGACGAACAGCTCTCAACATTTCATCACTCAAAGAACCTAATTTTTGATACGGATCAGTATAAAGCCCGAATTCCGGACCAAGTGATTCGCAATATAAAGCCCAGCCTTCGCCGTAAGCACCAATCCAGCCGAATCTCATAAACTTTGGCAACTTGGTATTTTCCTGTTGCAAAGAAACCTGATAATGATGACCCGGAATAGCCTCGTGAAGGAAAAGAGATTCCATCCCGGAAGTCACATTGAACTTCTTCGGGTCGGGAATCGGTATGTAAAAAATCCCGGGACGTTTTCCATCCGCACTTCCCTGTATGTATTCTGCACTTGCACTTGCTTCACGGTATTTTTCGGTTTGACGAATTTCGAAAGGGCTTTTCGGAGTCACATTAAACATTGTTTTCAGCTTCGGAGTAATTTTATCCAAGATTGATTGAAAGCCCGCTAAAACTTCTTTTGAGGTCTGATAAGGCATTGCTTTCGGGTCAGTTTTTACGTGATTCAGAAACTCTTCTAGAGAACCTTTGAAGCCTACCTGGTTCTTCACTTTTTCCATTTCCTTACGAAGTCTTTCAACTTCCTTTAGTCCTGTCTGGTGAATGTCGTCCGGGGCTTTATCTGTCGTTGTCCAGCTTTTCACGTAATATGCGTAAACATTATTTCCGTTTGGCAAGGCATTATAACCATCTGTAGTTCTGGCCTTTGGCAGATATTCTTTCTCAAGAAAATCAGCCATTTTCACGTAAGCAGGAATGATCTTATTTTTGATCGCATCCTGATAAAGCTTCGCATATTTGTTAGTAATAACCGGCTTGAAATCTTTTGGCAGATTCCTGATCGGCCCGTAAAAAATATTTTTTTCGATTTCGAAAGTTGTGATTTCTTCGGCTTTCATTTGTGGAATCATTTTCACAACCAACGATTTTGGAAGTACGACATTATTTTTGATTCCGGCGCGGAAATTTTCAATGGCAGAATCCATCCAGACCGGAAACTGTTCTATCCTTTTAAGCCAATTGTCATAATCTTTTTCAGTTTTGAATGGCTGAACGCCCGTTCCGCTTCCCAACATCGGAAAAGTCAAAGGCAAACCATCAAACTGCGTAAAAGGAATATATTCCGGGTGATAGGCGTAACGTTCCTGTTTGTCGATCAATGTATATTCCAGAACATCAAAAACCACTTTCTGGTCGTTATCCAAACTATTATAATCGATTGATTTTAATTGATTCTGAACCGAGTTATAAAATGCAATTTCTTTTTTGATAAAATCCTGGCTCAGATTATCTGGTAAAAGATCATTATATCTCTCATCACCTTGCGATGTTGCTTCCAAAGGATATAATTTCAAATATTCTTCGTAATAATTGGCGGCAATAGAGTCCAGATCAGATGATGAAGGATAAGTATTTTTAAGAATTGGAGAATCTCCTTTTTTACAGGAAATAACAGAGAAAACCAATGCGAAAAGAAAAGTAATTTTATAAAAAGAATTCATCCTATAAAGATTTGATATTGTAAAGATAAGATTTTAATGGTATAAATTTTCCTGACTAATTCTATCAGTATTAATACAATATCAAAAGATTTGATGATTTTTGATATTAATATTAAAATTAATTAGCAAAAATTTTCCAAATTCATTCAATTTTTTATCTTTGTTCAACACAATTTAAAAATTTATCATTTCATAATTTATTATCCTTACAATGAAAGGAATATTAAAGATTTATCATCCAGAGGAAACTCTGAAATATTTTATCAAGAGTACTTATTGCAAATCCGTTTATAGCAACAAGCAGAATTTTTTGGAGGTAGAAGTTATAACAGATGATTCTCTCGATCACGTGGATGATGATTCTCTACAGTATAATTTCCCACAGATTTCTCTTAACGTTTTCGATTTTCCGATCACAACTTCTGAACTGGAAGGGCAAACCTTTGTTGTAGAAGACACGGATGATGACACTTATACAGAAGCAGATCTCTTTGATGATGAAGAAGCTTTCTTATATGATAACAAATTAGTCTTTGATAAAAACGAAAACGATGACCTGCAACTTTGCTGGACAGGAAACATTACCGATTTTTATACGGGCTCTGATGATCCAATCGCATTCAAACTCAAATGTAATTTCCGCCAGGACGACATCGAGGTAGACGACTAATTTTTTCCGGAAAATAATATTTATATTTACCAGTCGTTATAAAAGTTAAGTTATAACGTAAACAAGCTATTTCCAATGTATCAGGATCTGGATGATATTATTTTCGAAGACAGACATAAAGCTTATGGCGCTTATGCGTTCCGTAAACATTATGATTTCACGCTTACCAAAGCTTTGGTTGTAGGGATTTTTTTGTTTTCGGTTTTATTTTTTATCCCTATTTCCTTTATAAAAACGCAAAAGAAAACCGCAGCAAATAGCGAGAAGATCATTCCTATTGATTTGACAGAAATGCGTATCAATTATGGCGACAACAGAAACGGAAAAGGACTTGAAGAACCAAAAGAGGAAGAAGGAAGTCCGGCTCCAGTCGTAGAAAAAAAACAGGAGAAAGAAATCGTTACCGAAGTTGCAAAAGCTGCCAAGGAAAAAGTCGAAAAAGATATTCCTGAAAATACAGTTCCCATCCCAACCAGAACTAAAAATCCACCTGTAGCTACTAAGGCTAATGATAAAGCCAACACTCCGGCTGTTGCTAATTCCACTAAAAATACGACTGGAAAAACCAACGCAAAAGGCGATATCAAAAAAGAAAATGCAACCAGTGACGGCCGTGGAAATGCGGCAATCGGTAATCTTTTAAAAGGCAGAGGAACAAAATCCGGCTCACAAGGTAACGGAACCGGACCTGGCAATTATGGCGATCCATTAGGCGGTGATGGTGACGGAACAAGTCTGATTGGTGTGGATAGAAAATTAGTCGGTTTCATTCCCGGAACTATGGGAAGAGGCGGAGCACAGCCTAGTCACGATTGTTCTGCAAGCGGAAGCATTACAATTTCTTATACCGTTGACAAATCCGGAAAAGTGACCTCTGCAAGACGATTAAGCGGTGTTTCCGATCCTTGTGTAATGAATACCGCTGTAAGCTGGGTAAAGCAATATGTAAAAGCTGAGGCTGCCAGCGTCTCTTCGAAAGGAACTTATAAAATTGTTTTCTAAAATTCCTATTAATAATCATTTTTCGTAAATTTTTCCATAATCTGTTCGGGTTAATCATCAACTAATTCATAAATTTGAAAATGTTAAAAAGCAAATAAAAAACTATGGTAAATCAAAATATTTCTATCTGGGAATTCTTATTTGGAGGAGGCTTATTAAGTGTTTCTCTTATCATTATTCTTATATTTTCGGGAATTGCTGCCATCGTTTTTTTTGGACAGAAATTATATTCGCTTAACCGGGAAAACCAGGTTGATCCTTATTTACTTAAAAACGTCAACGACCTTCTCAATGACGGAAGAATCCAGTCGGCAATTGATTTTTGCAGAAGAGACAATTCTCCCGAATCCAGAAGCGTGGAAAAAGGACTTTCCAGATTGGGAAGACCTGTAAGTGAAATTGCCAACGCAATGGAAACCCACGCACAAATAGAACTGAACAAAGCTGAAAAAAATATCGGTTTCCTGGCAACGCTATCCGGTGCTGCGCCTATGTTGGGACTTCTTGGCGGTGTTCTGATTCTGGCCTCGACTTTCGGAACATTATCAAAAACAGAAACTGTTGTTGCTCAGAATCTTTTAGCAGCCGATTTTTATAAAGCTTTGGCGCCTTCGGTTGTAGGCCTGATTGTCGGATTTTTAGCTTATATATTTCATAATATTTTAGTTGGCAAAGTGGATTATCTGTTGATGAAAATTCAGTATCATACCAATGAGTTTTTAGACATTATCAACAAACCTTCCTAAGAAATGGAATTCCGAAGAAGAACCAAAAAATTATCCGGATTGCCAATTGCGTTTTACGTGGTTGCGCTGTTATTTTTTGTGCTTTTATTTTCGTTCAATTCTCTTTATTACAAAGCATCTGAGCAACCAAAACCTGTTGTTGTAGAAACTCCAAAACCGATAGAAGAACCAAAAGCGGATTCTATTATAAAGCCACAAATCTATGTTCCAGATGTGGAAGTTTTACCGCCTGATACCGTTTCTATTGCTAAGGAAACTCCTGTTGTTAAAGAAGAAGAAGAAGAAAAAAAAGAACCTTCAAAAGCTGAAAAAGCAGATACGAAACTTTCCAAAAAAGACGAGAAAAAAGAAACGGCAACTCCGGATTCAAAAGATGACAAAATCACCAAAATAGGAAAAGACCGTGCCCTTACAGCTTTTATTCCCGGAACTATGGGAAAAGCAGGGAAATTACCGTCTCATAATTGTAAAACTAAAGGTCAGCTTGTTATGTTTTTCACGGTGGACAAAGCCGGAAATGTGACTAACGCAGGACGAAGCAGCGGAATCAAAGACGCCTGTAATATTACAGCTGCTGTTATCTGGATGAAACAATATGTGAAAGCTAAAAAATCTCAGAATATTTCTCAGGGAACTTATACGATTAATTTCTAATTTTTGTTGAATATATAATCAATGAAAATTGCAACGCTCAATATCGGCTGGTGTAAAAAGTTTAAGTCTGAGAAAGTTGAAATGTTTTTAAGTCAACAAGATTTTGATTTTTTGATTTTAACAGAAGCCGTTAATCTGAACTTATCTCAATTTCCATTCAAATATTTTTCTGAACAAATTCCCGAAAACACAGAATATGAAGGTTTAAATTATTCCAAATATCTGAGCGGAGAAAAAGCTTATCGAACAATTATTTATTCTAAAGTTCCTTCAACAAGGATATTCTCTGTGATTGACAATAAGACAAGTTTGGCCTTGGAATTCAAAACAGAATTCGGAGATCTGGTTATTTACGCAACCATTATCGGAACTCAATTTAAAAGAAAACCTTTTGCGAAAAACGAATTGGAAAATTGCATTAATGATTGCAATAGAATTTCGAAAATCAATCCCAAAATTTTAATCATCGGCGATTTGAACACTTCTTTTCTTGAAAATGAAAAACATTACTGTATTAATTCCGAAACTACCGAAGTTTTAAAATCACTATTTGAGAAACTTAATCTTATTAATTCGACTGAAAAAATTAAGAAAAATATCGACCACATCATTATTCCGAAATTTTTAGTAGAAAATATTACAGATGCGAAAACATTTGTTGAAAAAGAAATTTTAAGCGACCATCAAGGTGTTTTTGTCTCAATTAATCCAATCTTCTAAATTTATTTCCTTTGATTTCATCTTATTTTTAAATTTGTATTTCATTTTGAAATATGACTTCACAAGAATATCAGGAAGCTATAGACTGGCTCTTTGTACAGATGCCGAATTACCAGATTGACGGGGAAAAAGCTTACAAGCCGGGACTCGATAACATCAGAAAGCTTTGCGACTTTTTCGGAAATCCGCAGGACAAAATCAAAACGATTCACATCGGCGGAACTAATGGAAAAGGTTCTACAAGCAATATGCTGGCTTCGGTTTTACAAGAATCAGGCTACAAAACCGGACTTTATAATTCGCCCCATTTGATTGATTTTACGGAAAGAATCAAAATCAGTGGCAAAAATTGTGATAAGCGTTTTGTTTATGATTTTATACAAAAATTGAAGCATTTACCAGAAGATATTCGTCCTTCTTTTTTTGAGTTCACGACAATTATGGCTTTCGAATATTTTTATCAGCAACAAGTTGATTTTGCCATTATTGAAGTCGGTTTGGGCGGAAGATTGGATTCAACCAATATTATTAAGCCTTTAGTTTCAGCTATTACCAATGTTCAACTTGACCACCAAAATATTCTAGGTGATACGATTGAAGAAATTGCAATAGAAAAAGCGGGAATTGTCAAGGAAAAGACTGCGATAATTTCGGGAGATGAAAATCCTGTTGTAAAGGAAATTATCCATCAAAAAGCAACTGAAGTCACAGCGGATTTCATTGATGCTACAGAAATTAAAACTGATTTAATCTCAGATTTAAAGGGTAATTATCAAAAGAAAAACATCCGGGTGGTTTTAGCTCTGGTCAATGAATTGAGGAAGCAAGGTTTGGAAATCAGTGATAAACATTTAAAACTGGGGCTTTTGAATGTTCATCAAAATACAAACTTCATTGGACGGTGGTTCGAATTTTCAAAAGAACCTTTAACCATTTGTGATACAGGACACAATCAAGCCGGATTGGAAGAAGTTTTCAATCAATTAAAAGGTTATTCTCAACAAAAGCATATTATTCTTGGTTTTGTGAATGATAAAAAAATTGATGATGTAATTCCGGTGTTACCTTCGGAAGCTCGATTCTACTTTGTAAAGCCAAGCGTTAGTAGAGGAAGACATCCGGAAGATTATGAATATCTTTTAAAAAACTTTGATCTGAATTACAATATTTTCGATTCGGTTCAGGAAGGCTATCTTGCTGCAAAACAGAATTGTAAAGATAGTGAAATGATTTTTATCGGTGGAAGCAACTTTGTGGTGGGAGATTTTTTAGAAAAAAATTTGTGAATATCACGAGAAGTTGTATATTTGCACCACTCTAAACGAGAATTAGAGGGTTCTTAGCTCAGTTGGTTCAGAGCATCTGGTTTACACCCAGAGGGTCGGGGGTTCGAATCCCTCAGGACCCACAAAAAAGGAACGAAACCTTTTAAAAAAATTCGGGTTCTTAGCTCAGTTGGTTCAGAGCATCTGGTTTACACCCAGAGGGTCGGGGGTTCGAATCCCTCAGGACCCACAAAATCTTCCAAATTATTGGGAGATTTTTTTATATCATTTTTGAAAAGGGCGATTAGCTCAGTTGGTTTAGAGCGTTGCGTTGACATCGCAGAGGTCACTGGTTCGAATCCTGTATCGCCCACTTTCTTAAACTTTTCTTAATTTATTAATTCTTACTTAACACAATCGTTAAATTTTTTATAAAAAAATTAATCGTCTGTTTAATTTTCTGATTGCGGAAAGATTTTTGCTGCAATATTGACTTGTTATTTTCCAATAATTATTTATGAACTAGAAAATTCCTTTTTATTACTAATCCTCCAAAAGGAACCTATGAAAAGATATTATGCTGTACTGATTTTTTTCTACACAGTTTTTTTGTTATACATGATGTTTTATGGTTGTGGCAGACATCCCGAATTCGGATTTCTTCAACTCAACCCTTTTCAGAGCATCAAATACTTTCTTAGCTATCACCAGGTTTTTTCTCAAAAATTCTTGGTAAATATCGTTGGAAACATTTTGGTATTTATTCCATACGGGTGGTTGGGTATTCTGGATAAGCGCCTTAATAATCTTCCGCTTTTGTTCTTCCTTTTTATTTCTTGGATATCAATGATAGAACTTGCGCAGCTTTACACCGCAAGGGGTACCGCTGATATAGATGACGTTTTTCTTAATACATTTGGGATGCTTATTGGATATACAACATTGAAATTAGCAACTTGGCTTAACGTTGCTAATATAAAACTGGAATTGGAATTGGGGTATGAAAATGTCAATTCTTATTCATATAATAGATAAGTTGACCCAATTTATAAAAATCAAGAATTCTTAATGAGGCAGTGCCTTCTAAAAGTTTTTTTTGTATGAATGGCTTCAATAGTCTGTAAAGAAGCCTGTAAAGAAAAATACCGCCTGTCTTTTTGAGTCTGAAATACGCTTTAGCTAATTTGATCTTAGAACTTTTCTCAACATCTTTATCTGTTTTTATAAGATGTGCAAGACTTTTCGCCGATTGATCAGCTTTCTCGAGAAAAATAGCATTGGTTTCTACATCATTATTAAAAATCGGGTTTTCAATATGGTCAATTTTGACCTTTGCTTTATAAAGATCTTTAGCAAAAATCAAATCTTCGTAGCCATACTGACCTATGGATTCATCAAACGGATTTTGTTTAAGGATTGATTTTTTTACAATAAAATTATTGGTTTGGAAATCCAGATAAGGTGATTTGATGCGAACTTTTACCGGTAGATTTTCTCTTTCCACAGCAAATCTCCACCTTAATCCGAATTCCGGTTTTGGTTTTGATTCATCAACCTTTCTTCCTCCATAAACGACATCCGGTCTTTTTTCATTAATAAAATCTAAATAATTCCTAACAAAATTTTTGCTGATTATTTTCCCGTCACAATCCAGAAAAAGCAAATATTCTGATACAGCATATTTTGAAAATAAATTCCTGATTTTGGAACGTCCAATATTGTTATCCAAAAAAATAAAATGATTAACAATATCCTCCAAAGGCTTATTTTTCTGAACAAATTCAGCGTCAGAAGCATCATCAATCAGGATAATTTCAGCATCAAGATTATGGGATACAATTTGATCATTCAGATCATTAACCAAGCCATTGACATCAAAATTATAAACAGGAATACAAATACTTAGCTTCATGCCCTATCGATAATTTTTTGTATGTCCAATTCTTCGAGACAAGCATAATCTCCCCGGAAACATTCTTTATCACCAAATACAGAACAAGGTCTGCATGACAAATCTTTTACCTGGACAATGTCATCTTCACTTTGTCCATAACCCAGAAATCCTGCGTAATGGTGTGTAGAACCCCAAACAGAAATACATCTGGTTCCCATAAGACTTGCCAAATGCATATTAGCCGAATCCATGGAAATCATCAGTTTCAACTCAGAAATCTTTTTCAGCTCTTCTTTCAATGAAAGTTTTCCTGATAGACTATGGGTGTTGGGAATTTGCTTTTCCCATCTGGTAAGGATTTCGTTTTCTTCTTTTCCACCACCAAAAAAATAAATCTTGTGATTTTTAGCCAAAATTCTTGCTAATTCGAAAGATTTCTCTTCAGGCATCATTTTACCTTTGTGTTGTGCAAAAGGTGCAAATCCAATATCTTTTTTGTTATCTGATTGATTTCTTAATTGATGTGATAATATAACATCAAATCCCATACTCCTGAAAACATCGGCATATCTTTCAACCGTTCTTTTGAGTTGAAATTTATCCAGATTCCAGACATCAGTCAATTTCTCTTTCTCGTCTTTACCTTTATCAATTTGAAATATCTTGTAGCCGTGTCTGAAGAAAATCGAATTAATCATTTTTGTCCTGATCACATCGTGAAGGTCGGCAACATAATCTGGATTGAACTGCTTAATCAATTGTTTTGTTAACTTTCTGATTCCGAAAATTCCTTTGTATTCATCGAAACTTATTCCGTGGAATTTCAGTCTTGGATGTTTATCAAAAAGATCTTTGAAGTTGTCTCTGCTGACGAATACGATTTCTACATCAGGATTCTGTTCCAGAAACTCAACACATACAGGAACAGTCATTGCTACATCCCCGAATGCAGAAAAACGATATGCCAGAATTCTTTTCACCTACTTCTTTAGTTGAAATGCAACTGCATAAAATTTGATTTGCTTGGTCATTGCCATCAAGCCGTTCGCCCTGGAGGGAGACAAAAACTCCTGCAATCCGATTTCTGAAATAAAATCAAAATCAGAATCCAAAATCTCCTGTGTAGAATGTCCGCTGTAGATTCTTACCAAAAGTGAAACAATTCCTTTGGGCAAAATCCCGTCAGAATCTGCATTGAAAAACAATTTGCCATCCTTGAATTCTGCATCAATCCAAACTTTGGACTGGCAACCTCTAATTAGATTTTCATCCGTTTTTTTCTCTTCAGAAAGGCCTTTTAATTCCTTCCCCAGGTCTATGATATATTCATACTTCTGCTCCCAATCGTCCAGAAAGGCGAATTCATCGATGAGTTCCTGTTGTTTTTCTTTGATTGTCATTCAGAATTGATTTCAATTAAAATTAGATTATATTATTAAACCGCAAAAGGCACAAAAGCTATTACTGCTTGATATTATTAAAGAACAAAAAATCTATTTTACTTTTCTGAAGCTAAGCTTAAAAAAAATATGCTAAACTTTTGTTTCTTTTGTGGTTCATATTATTTTACGGACTGCGCAATATTCACAATTACTTTAATTGCAGCCAGCATACTTTCCAAAGGTACAAATTCGTAAGGCCCGTGGAAATTGTGTCCGCCAGCAAAGATATTAGGGCAAGGCAATCCCATATATGATAATTGCGCACCGTCTGTCCCGCCTCTGATGGCTTTGATTTTAGGCTCGATCCCGGAATCTTTCATAGCCTGTTCTGCAATATCAACAATGTGCATTTTACCTTCGAACTGCTTTTTCATATTGAGATATTGCTGCTTGATTTCTATCTCGGCCGTTTTATCGCCATACTTTTTGTTGATTTCATCAACCTTATCAGCAATCAGTTTTTTTCTTTCTTCAAATTTTTGGTCATCGTGATCACGGATGATATATTGAAGCTCAGCCTCGGAAACATCGCCTTCGAAATCTGTCAGATGGAAAAAACCTTCAAAACCTTTCGTTGTTGCAGGTGTTTCATTAGCTGGAAGTGAATTGATGAATTCTGATGCAACTAATCCCGCATTCAGCATTTTTCCAAAAGAATAGCCTGGATGTACAGACAATCCGTGGATTTTTACCACAGCCCCGGCTGCATTGAAGTTTTCAAATTCCAGCTCACCGATTTCTCCGCCGTCCATTGTATAGGCCCATTCAGCTCCGAATTTCTCAACATCAAAATGATGCGCACCTCTTCCAATCTCTTCATCCGGATTGAATCCGATCGAGATTCTACCATGTTTGATTTGCGGATTCGCCAAAAGGAATTCTGCTGCTGTTACAATCTCTGCAACGCCGGCTTTATCATCCGCACTTAGTAATGTTGTCCCGTCCGTTGTGATGATGGTTTGCCCTATATATTTTTTTAAAGCTTCAAATTTTGTTGATGACAAAGTAAATCCGGTTTCTTTGTTCAATAACAAATCTTCACCATCATAATTTTCCCAAATTTGCGGATTCACATTCTCGCCATTAAAATCCGGTGAAGAATCGTAATGGGCGATGAATCCAACCTGCGGAACTTTCTCCTCTTTATTAGAAGGAATGAATCCAAAAACGTATCCTTTTTCATCAATACTCACATCTTCCAATCCCAGATCCTGCAATTCTTTGTATAGATAATTGGCGATATCCCACTGCCTTTCTGTAGAAGGTGTGGTCTCACTTTCTGCGTCGCTGGTTGAATAGATTTTGATGTAAGTGATGAATCTGTTAAGGAGTTTTTCTCTCCAAATCCCGTCTAATTGGATGTTTTCCATATAATTTGCTATATCTCCGCAAAGTTATATATTTATGCAGTGAACGACAAATAATATATGATGATTGATAAGTTGTGAATTATCAAAAATCTAAGATGTTGTTGTACGCGAGCGAAGCGAGCGCCGATTAGTATTATTGGAACGCCGAATCACAGCAGCCCGACTTGAGCGGAAATCCTTTTTACGCAACGTAGTGAAGTGAAAAGATTGGGAGCGGAAGGCGGATTAAGCTGCCCAAATATTTAAAATTAAAAGACAATGTTCTTAACAGAATGTCCACGGGACGCTATGCAGGGTTGGGGAGAAATGATTCCCACGCAGAAAAAAATAGATTACATCAACCGACTGATGGAAGTGCGTTTTGATGTCCTGGATTGCGGAAGTTTTGTGAATCCGAAAACGATGCCTCAAATGGCTGATTCCGGAATTGTGGTGGACGAGATTGACAAATCGCTTTCCAACACAAAACTCTCTGTGGTTGTTGCGAATCTACGTGGTGCTGAAAAGGCTTTGAGTCACGAGCAGGTTGATATTTTGGGTTTTCCGTTTTCAATTTCCGAAACTTTTCAACACAGGAATACTAACAAAAGCAGAGAGGAAGCTTTTACCGAAGTGGTGAAAATCCTGGAGCTGACGAAATCCGAAGGCAGACAACTGAATCTTTATTTCTCAATGGCGTTCGGCAATCCTTACGGTGAAAGCTGGAAATGGGAAGATGTGGACTTTTGGGCAAAACGCTTCGAGGAAATCGGCATCAAAGATGTTCTTTTATCTGACACAACTGGTGTTGGCGACGTGGATAGAATTTCGCTTTTGTTTAATAAAATTCCTGCAAAATATCCTGCTATAAATTTCGGAGCACATTTTCATAATCGATACGAAGATTCTTATATCAAACTGAAAGCGGCTTATGACGAAGGCTGCAGAAGATTTGACAGCGCTATAAAAGGAATTGGCGGTTGTCCGATGGCGAAAGATGATTTGGTGGGAAATATGCCGACTGAAAAGGTTTTTACATTTATGTCATCTGAGAAAATCGATATTCATCAGAATTTACTTCATTTTGAAAGTGCTTATAATATGGCGAAAGATATTTTTCATTTTTAATAATTATTTTATAAGTCTACAAGGATTTTTTATAATTCTGTATTGCCCATATCAGTAATGCATTTTTTTCTTTTGGAATCCCTAGTTTTTCTATAATTCTGGTACGGTGTCCTTCTACTGTTTTTTCGGACAGGAAAAGAAGTTCTGCAATTTGCTTGCTGGTTTTTTGAGAAGCAATTAATTCTATTATTTTTCTTTCAGATAGCGTTAAGAGATTTAGTATGGCTAAATCATCTGTTTGTTCTATTGTGTAATTTTGAAGTAAGGCTCCGGAATAATACTTCTTTCCTAAAGCAATTTCTTTCATACATTTTTCTAAATCGGGACAAGCTTTTTCTTTTAAAATATAACCATCCACGTCAAATTCTTTTGCTTTGTTCAGAACGCCAATTTCATTGTGCATGGTAAGGATTATCACTTTAGTACGCCATTTATTTTCCATTACTTTTTTTGCCACTTCCAATCCGTCCAAACCTGGCATATTTAAATCCAATACAGCTACATCCGGTAAATAAACCTGAATATAATTAAGCGCCGAAGTTCCATTAGAGCAAGCGTTAACTACGTTATATCCCAGATTGGTAAGATAAGAAACAGTTCCATTCAGGGTTAAGGGATGATCGTCTGCAACTAGAATTTTCATTGTATTATTTTTTTATTTGCACCACTATTTTTGTGCCTTTGTCAGTTGACGTGATGTGAGCTTGCCCACCAATTGCTTTGCTTCTTTCTATAATATTGTGCAAACCAAAAGCATCTTTTGTTTCCATGGTTTCTTCTACGTTAAACCCTTTTCCATTATCAATAATTTCCAAAGTAACGGTGTCTTTGTTTTCAGTTAAAACTATTTTTGCGGCGATGGCCTCTGCATATTTTATAATATTTGAAACAGCTTCCTGCACAATTCTATAGATTTGTAATTCTTTTTCAGTCGTGAGACCATCCTGATAATTGATTTCTGAGGTGATCATAAAACGATGTGTACTCTGGATACGTTCTACAAATTGTTCCAAACTGGCTTCGAGTCCTATTTTTTCAAAAAGGACGGGATGTAAATTTCTGCTGATTGCTCTGATGTCATTAATAATGTTATCCACTTTTTCGTTTAATTGAAGTTGGCTTGCCTCAAACGAATGCTTAAGAGACAAAAGTTCATGGCTTACGCTATCGTGCAGATCAGATGCAATCCTTTTACGTTCTTCCTCGGTTTTATCCAGAAGGTTTTTGGTAAATTGCAATGACCGTTCTTTTTCTAAAGACAACTTCTTTTGTTTTTGTTTTAAATAATAGATAATAATTATTAATAATAATGCAATAAAAATAAGTATTAAAGCCACAATAACCGCATTTTTATTGATAATGGTTTCTTGTTGAAGTTTAATTTCCTGCTCTTTTTCCTTAGTTTCATATTTTGCTGCAAGTTCTAAATTGATCAGCCTACTTTTTGCGCTCGATAAGCTGTCCTTTGTACGGTAAACTTCATTATTATAAAAAACAACCTTATCCAGATCTCTGCTTTGAATTGCTTTTTCCAGTAAAACATCGTAAAACAGGTTGGCTCTTTCGTAGTTTTTATGTTCAAGCAAATTCGGGAGTGAATTTTCTATGTATTTTGTGTTACAAGTTTTAACATCTTTATTGATTTGATATAAAGCTAATGTCGCCTGGTAATCCTTTTGCCAATTTTGAGAGGTATTTTTTTCTGCAACAGGCTTTATTTTTTCTAAAACTATTCTGGCTTCGTTTAGTTTATTTTCTTCAATTAAAGCTTCTATTTCGTAATCAGAAATACAAAGAAGAAGAACATCATTATCGTATTTGCTGTCTGTATATTCTCTGTAAGTTTGGTGGATATACTTATTTTTCAACTGACGTTTATTAAAAAAACCGTAGACAGAACATTTGTTATACTTAGCCATGAAGTAATCATAAGTGTTACCTGTTTCTTTAAATACTTGTATAACATTATCTGCACTTGCAATAGCCTTCTCAAAAGAACCATTTGCTTTATAAATATTGATATAATTCAAATCAATAGATGCTATACTTTCCTTATCTCTAATTCTTATGGAGTATATTCTTGATTTTTCATTTGCTTCTATGCTGTTTTTTAAGTCACCTAAAATAAAATAGGTATATGATAAATCATAATAAGCACGGGCTATTTTGTAACAGCTTTTATAATCATCAGGTTCTAAAGCGGTAATTTTTAAAAAGTAATCTCTAGCTTTTTTTAAATTGTCTTTGTCAAATTCTAAATTGGCGAGATAATTATCAATATGAGTGGTTTTTAATGGTGGTAATTCACTCCTATACTTTTCATCAAATTCTTTTACAACTTTGGTGAGACGAGGATCAAAATCATAAAAATAAACAAATTTAGTGGTAACCACATCTAATATTTTTGAAGCATTCAAGTAATCTTTTTTAGAAATTTTACTTTGATAATAATCTAAAAAAACCTTTATGTAATGTTCTTTATTGGCATTATAGTTTTCATTTTTTCTTAACCAAACTTTTGTAGGCTCTTCTTTTGGCGGAGTTACTTTTTCAAAATAAAAATTTTCATTTTTTTCTTTACACGAAAAAATAATATTAAAAATAAATAATAAGAATATAATTTTCTTAATCGTAGGCATATATTCATTTTTCTACAAATGTATCATTTTCTAATATTGAAAATTATACAATCCTCAATTCAAGGGTTTCCCCTTGTATGAATCTCCGGAAGAATGATACAATTTTGTGAGGTAATTAATAAAAATTATCATTATGAAAAGAAAAATACTTTTAATGCCGTCCAAACTAAACTTTCAAAAACTTTGGTTTGCATGTTTTTTTATGATTTTCCAATTCGGATTTTCCCAGCAAGGATCAGCGCTGGATTTTGATGGTGTAAACGATTATGTAAACTGTGGAAATATTTTGCCTACAAGCTATACCAAAGAAGCCTGGGTTTATGTGAAAAGTTTAAGCACCCAAAACAACATTATCTCCGGTGGTGATTCAGATGGGATGCACGCTTTCTGGATACCCAATAGTTCCGGCAAACTTTCTGCGGGACATAATGGTGATTGGTTTGCTGTAGAAGATAGTGTCCCAATATCTATTAATACCTGGCATCATGTTGCTGTAACGTATGATGCTGCAACTACCACCCTGAAATTATACAAAGATGGAGGATTGATATCTACCAATACTGATGTCGATCCAGTTGATGGGGGAAATATGGTTAGACTAGGCGCTTTTAGTGATGCAGCAAATAGTTTTACAGGAACTATGGATGAAGTAAGAATCTGGAATAGAGCTTTGTCTCCCGTTGAAATAGCAAACACGATGAACTGTGAACTTCCAGGCCTAAAAACAGGATTAGTTGCATATTATAAATTTAATCAGGGCATCAGTAGTGCGAATAATACTTCCGTAACAACTTTGCTGGACAGCAGCGGAAATAATTACCATGGAACTCTTAATGGCTTTGCGTTGAACGGAAACTTCTCTAACTGGGTGGGCAATAGTATTATCAATACCGGAACTACCTGTACTACTTATTTAAGTGTATCTTCAGTGGAAAAAACGACTTTTAAATTCTTTCCCAACCCTGTTACAAACAAGTTGTTTCTGACGTCCAAGCAACCGATTTTAAATGTTGAAGTAATTAACTTTCTAGGGCAAACCGTTTTAAACCAGAAAGGAAACAGCAATGAAGCAGAAATTAATTTGTCATCTCTTACCCCAGCCTCTTATTTGGTAAGAATAAAAACTGAACAGGATCTTGAGACAATAAAAATTATAAAAAAATAAATACAGCCCTTTCTGCATCAGAAATTCAAAGGGTTTTCATTTGAAAGTGTCTGATAATATAACAAGGATATTTTATTTTTAATTTGAAGTCCAAAATATAAATTTTATCATATTTTAACAATTATTCATAAATGAAATTCGGAAATTCAAAAAAATGATGTAAATTTATTACAGAAAAAACAATTTAATATCCACGTTATGACTTCAAAAACAACTTACTTAGGCGAATCCAAAATCGAATCTGTACACGAAGCCTCTGGTGAAGTTTTCTCAACTTACATTCCTTCCAATGATTTTACTGTGAGAGAGCATTTTTCTCCGACAGACATTTTTGCAACCGCATTGGCAGAGAGTGTATTTGCTTCCCTGGTTGTTTTGGGTAAGGATAGAAACATCGACATTACCGGTGCAACTTGCGAATTGAAAAAAACAATGTATTTTGAACCAAGAAGAATTGGAGAGATTTTCTGTGTTTTTAAGTTCCCTCACTCTTATTCTTTGGAGGAAAAAGAATTTATAGAGCATACTGCAAAAAACTCTCCGGTCTATCTGAGCCTTCATCCAGACATCAAGAAAATTTTCCTTTTCGAATATCAAGATTAACATAAAAAAATCCTGCAATTAGCAGGATTTATTTTTATAGCATACCAAGTTCAAACTTGGCTTCTTCACTCATCATTTCTTTGGTCCAGGTTGGTTCAAAAGTGAGTTCGATTTTCGCAGATTTCACGCCTTCTACGCCTCTCACTTTCTCTTCCACTTCTACAGGCAGTGTTTCTGCAACGGGGCAGTTTGGTGATGTCAGAGTCATTATTACCAAAACTTCACCTTCATCCGAAATCTGAACATCATAAACCAATCCCAGTTCATAGATGTCAACTGGAATTTCAGGGTCAAAAACCGTTTTAAGTTCCTTGATTATTTCTTCACCAATATCAGCTATTTGGTCGTCTGTATATTTCATTGTTAATCTAATCTTTTTAATAAATCTTCCTGACGCATCCGTCTGAAAACATTTGCCAAAGTTAAGACATCTTTTTCACAATAATGAATGATTCTGTCTATATCACCGTCTTTGTAGTATATATCGGCAACCATACTTCCGTCAATGTCGTCCTTTGGAGTGGGAATTCCGAAGACGTGAGCTAACAATTCCAGGGAAATATAATTTTTCCAGTCTCCGAATTTCCAAAGTTCCATTGTATCGATATGCGGAATTTCCCAAGGTTTTTTTCCGAACATTTGGAACGGGACAGGTGGTTGGATCCCATGAATTAAAAGTCGTCTTGCGATATAAGGAAAATCGAATTCTTTTCCGTTGTGAGCACAAAGAATAATATTATTCAAACGAGGACTGTTGAATAACTCGCAGAATGAAATTAATAAGTTTCTTTCCTCGCCAGAAAATGTTTTGATCTTTAATTTTCCGGTGTTGTTATCAATCATCCCTATCGAAATGCAGATGATCATTCCGAATTCAGCCATTATGCCGGCACGTTGCTCATAAAAATCAGAAGCCTCAACTTCTTCTTTCCTTTGATTTTTGGTTTTCTTATCCCAAAGATATTGGGTTGTAGAATCAAGATTATTCCAGGAATCAATTTGAGGAACGGTTTCGATATCTAGGAAAAGAATATTTTCGATGGGTATTTTATGAATCATCTGTATTTTAATTTCATTTTAAATTTAATAAAAAAAACCCAACATTGCTGCTGGGTTATATTTTTGATTTCTAAATTAATTAGAAAGGATATTCATAAATCTCCGATTCGTGATAATATGGATTTCCTGTTGGCATCAATTTCAATTTCGCTAAAGCTGTCATTACAGTGAATGTAAATAAACCTACTACGAAAACAAATGAACCTAATACCAATAATGCGTTAGAAGCATTGTTCCAATATGGACCAACCGTTCCAGGCATTACCATATTGAAATAATCTACAGCGTGACCAAAAATTACCAGGCAAGCCATAAAGGTCACCACTTTGTAATTTCTCTTGATGCTGCTGCTTACTAAAACCAATAGAGGCGCCAAGAAGTTGATGATCAGCATCGGTAAGAATGTCGGTCTGTAGTATTCGAATCTACCGAAGAAATAGTTAACCTCTTCCGGAACGTTCGCATACCAATATAACATGAACTGACAGAACCAAAGGTAAGACCACAACATACTTGTTGCGAATAAGAACTTACCAAGATCATGAAGGTGATTATTGTTGAATTGAGGATATACACCCTTTTTCTTAAGATAAACACTAATCAGGATCATTACTGCAATAGAAGTTGATAAACAACTAACCATTGAGTACCAGATATAAAGCGTAGAATACCAGTGTGGGTCAATTGACATCAACCAATCCCAAGCCCAAGCTGCAGATGCAAACCCGAAGAATGCAATGTAACCAACACTCCAGCTATATAAGCTTGCGTAGATCTTTCTGTTTCCTTTGTTCTCATCAACCTTTTTAGAAAGACTTTTTAATTTCCAAACAAAGAATGATGCACCCACAACGTAGATAAACGTTCTGATAGCATAGAAAGGAATATTAAGGAACCTTTTCTTTTCGAATAATATCACATCAAATTCTGGTGAATTTGGATCCGTCAAATTGGGATCCATCCAATGAAAAAGATGTCCTTGATGGGTAATATTAAGTAACATTATAATAACCAAAATTGCACCTCCGTAAGGAATATATGATGCAATAGCCTCCATTACTCTTGTTACAATAATAGACCAGCCAGCGTGTGCCGCGTGTTGGATACTGTAAAAGAATAATGCACAACAGCTGATTCCAAAAGCAAATACTGCAAAGGTATGGATAGCTGCTAAAGGCTGATTGTGAATCTGATGCTTAGCGTGTTCTAGGTGTGCATTATGATCCTGAGGACCAACTAACTCACTAGAATGTGAAGGTGCTTCATGTCCTTTGGAATGAACCGACTCCATCCAATGAGAGATTGCAGTATCATCCAATCCGTGGTTAAGCGCATAACCAATACCGAATAAAACAACTCCTACAACAATGAGTATAATTGAATATAATCTTAATTTAGGTGAAAAACTATACATTTTTTTCTTTTTTTATTTAGCATTGGTTTTAGCTTCAGCTGCTGCTGGAGCAGTAGAAGTTTTTTCTGTCGCAGCTGGAGCAGCTGTTGCCGGAGCTGTTTTAAGAGACGGTGCTTTGAATGTATTATAAACATAAAGAGCTACTCTCCATCTATCTCCAACATTCAATTGTCCTGCATAAGATCCCATTGCATTTCTACCATTTGTTAGAACATAATGGATAGATCCTATCGTGATATCCCTATCAGCATAATTAGGAACTCCGGAATAAGCACCACTTTGTACAATTGGGCCTTGTCCATCTCCTCCTGTACCATGACAAGCAGAACAGGTATGATCAAACAATACTTTCCCTCTGGCCAAATCTTTTTCAAGATTTTCAGGCTTCAGTGGAGAAGTTGTAATTGATTTTGAAGCATCATATCCAGCGTTGTATTCATCAACATTTTTAGGTAATGTTTCCTCACTTACGATTCCATCTTTATTTTGAGAAACTGTTCCTTCAACAGGGGACAAACCAGTTTCGCCATTACGAGCAACAAAAGCCGGAATTTCGTTTTCATGATCAGAATAAGCATCCTTAGCTTTCATCAATGGATCATAAGCTACGGGGAAATACATATCCGGAAAATATACCAAAGGTGGATTATCTTTTGGGCCACAAGAATTCAGTAAAACAGTTGTTAAACCAAAGATTGCTGTCAATTTTAATATACTATTCTTCATCTTAGGCATCTTTAACAGTTATTTCTTCAACACCTGTATCAATCAACAGTTGTTTAATCGTTTCAACATCATCAGACACAAACTCCATCATAAATTTGTCATCCGTAGTTCTTGGATCTGGATTCTGAGGTTTTGCACCAGGATACATTTTATTTCTTATCAAGAAAGTCAAAGACATAAGGTGAGCAGAACAGAATACCATTAATTCAAACATTGGGTCTACGAATGCTGGCATATTATGAGCCCAGTCAAATGCAGGCTTACCACCAATATTCTGTGGCCAGTCATGATCCATTATATACCATGTCAGTGTGATCCCAATTGTAACTCCGTAACAGGCATAGCTTTATCTAGTCCGTGAACCGGGAATGGCGTATAAACTTCGTTTATCTTAATCCCTTTATCATTGAAGGCTTTAACGCCGTGCATTAGATCATCGTCGTCGCCGTAAAGTCCATATATAATCTTAGTGGTGCTCATCTCCTTCTTTTGCTTTATAAGTTTCACCGGAAATTTTCAAAATACTCTTCAATTCAGCCTGCGCAATTACAGGGAATGTTCTTGCATATAAAAGGAATAATACAGAGAAGAATCCAATTGTTCCAAGATATACACCAACGTCAATTACTGTTGGCTTAAACATTGTCCAAGATGACGGTAAGTAATCTCTTGACAAGTTGATAACGATAATATCAAAACGTTCAAACCACATACCGATGTTAATGATCAATGCGATAATGAATGTCCAGAAGATATTAGTTCTAACTTTTTTGAACCAGAACGCTGCCGGTACAACCAGGTTACAGATAATCAATGCCCAGAATGCCCACCAGTAAGGTCCAACAGCAGCACCAGGAGATAGATATGTAAAATCTTCAAATCTAGAACCTGAATACCAGCCGATAAAATATTCGGTTGCATAAGCTACAGTTACCATACCACCTGTTACAACGATTACGATATTCATAATCTCGATATGGTACATTGTGATATAATCTTCTAAGTGACAAACTTTTCTTGCTACTAACAATAATGTCTGTACCATTGCAAATCCTGAGAAGATCGCTCCGGCAACAAAATATGGTGGGTAGATTGTCGAGTGCCAACCTTTGATAACCGATGTCGCGAAGTCAAAGGATACCGTGGTGTGTACCGAGAATACAAGTGGCGTTGCTAAACCTGCTAACACCAAAGACAATTCTTCGAATCTTTGCCAGTGTTTTGCTTTTCCTCCCCATCCAAAAGCAAGGAGCGTATAAATCTTTTTATTGAAAGGCGTTTTTGCTCTGTCTCTGATCATTGCAAAATCAGGAATCAATCCCATAAACCAGAATACAACTGATACCGAGAAATAAGTTGAGATTGCAAATACATCCCAAAGTAACGGCGAGTTGAAGTTGGTCCAAAGTGTACCAAATTGGTTTGGTAAAGGGAAAACCCAGTATCCAACCCAAACTCTACCCATGTGAATTACCGGGAATATAGCCGCCTGACAAACAGCGAAGATCGTCATCGCCTCTGCAGAACGGTTAACAGACATTCTCCATCTTTGTCTAAATAATAATAGTACCGCCGAGATTAGTGTTCCTGCGTGACCGATACCTACCCACCATACGAAGTTGGTGATATCCCAACCCCAGTTGATAGTTCTGTTAAGTCCCCACGCACCGATTCCGGTCCCAATAGTGTAAGCGATACAACCAAATCCGTAAACGAACAGAATCAAGGCTGCATACAAAGATGCCCACCATAGTTTACCTGCACGTTCTTCGATAGGTCTTGCGATATCTTCTGTAATATCGTGATAAGTCTTGTGACCAATAATTAAAGGTTCCCTTATCGGAGCTTCGTAATGTCCTGACATTTTTTACCTATTTATTATTTAAACTTTCTTTTCTGTTTCTGATTTTAGTATGGTAGAATACATTTGGTTTTGTACCAATTTCTTCTAACAACGTATATTTTCTATTACTGCTGAACAAGCTACGAACTTCCGAATTAACATCATTCATATCTCCGAATTTCAGTGAGCCTGTAGAACAAGCATTAGCACAAGCCACCTGGAATTCTCCATCCTGAACTCTTCTGCCTTCTTTCTTAGCTTCCAGAATAACGTTCTGAGTCAATTGGATACACATAGAACATTTTTCCATTACCCCTCTTGTTCTTGTTACAACATCCGGGTTAAGAACCATTCTACCAAGATCATTATTCATATTGAAATCGAATCTGTCATTCAATGCATAATTGAACCAGTTGAACCTTCTTACTTTATATGGACAGTTGTTCGCACAATATCTTGTACCAATACATCTGTTATAAGCCATTTGATTCTGACCTTGCTTACCATGAGATGTTGCAGCAACCGGGCAAACTGTTTCACAAGGAGCGTGATTACAGTGTTGACACATTACTGGTTGGAAAATAACATCCGGATTCTCAGCCGCATTTTCCAATGCACCCTCAATACCCAAAAGGTTACTTCCGTAAAGTTCAGGAACTGCCATTCCCTCTTTAAGACCTTCGTAAACTTCAACTTTTTGTTCCGTAGAATAGTAACGGTCAATTCTTAACCAATACATATCTCTCGACATTCTGACCTCTTCTTTTCCTACAACTGGAACATTGTTTTCAGCCTGGCAAGCAATAACGCACGCGCCACATCCTGTACAAGAGTTAAGATCCACTGATAAATTGAAGTGAGGACCATCTGTATCATCATAAGCATCCCAAAGATCCACTTTTCCAATTGGAAGTTCGCCTCCAATCGTGTGCATAGCCAATGGTTTGTTCCATTCGTCAACTGGTTTATTAATGAAATCATCCAAACTTACTTCTTTAGCGATCTCATAACGTCCCATCAAGGTATTCTGAAGCTGCATTCCTGCAAATTCATAATCTTCTCCTGACTTTTCAATTTTTACGTTGGTAAGAACTGTATTGTAACCATCAAATAATGGATAAGCATTAACCCCTGTTTCTGCCACTTTTCCGGAATCCTTTTTACCATAACCAAGCGCTAATCCCAACGAGCCTTCAGCTTGTCCTGGCTGTATAAATACCGGAACATCCTTCAGTGTAACACCATTTACAGTTAAGTTCACTGTATCACCATCCAACTGCATTCTTGCATTAAGCTTATTCTCAAGGCCTAAAGATTTTGCATCTTTTGGGGAGATTGTCAAGTAATTATCCCAAGATAATCTTGAGATTGGATCCGGAAGTTCCATCAACCAAGGGTTGTTAGATTGTGTTCCGTCACCAATAGATGGTTTTGTATAGAGTTGTAATTCTAATTGAGCGGGTTTGAAAGCTGATAATTCAGCAACAGCCTGAGCAGCATTTCCACCTGAGTAAGCTAATCCTGTAGACAGACCTCCAGCAGTGAAGCCGTTATAAAGGTTTTTGTTGAAAGAAAGCCCTCCATTTAGCGTTAAAGCATTAGCTTTAAGATAATTATAATAATTATTAGCCGGGTTGTTTTTACCATTGATCCAAACCAATAAAGATTCCTCAACTTGTCTCGAAGTATAGATCTTCTGGATAGTAGGCTGCATCAATGAGTAAGCTCCAGTTTCCGGAGTGATATCTCCCCAGGATTCTAGCCAATGTGCGAAAGGAATAACTGCCTTAGAAGCTTTATATAATTCGTTTTTCTTATCTGTGATTGCAACAGAATAAGGTACTTTTTCGATCGCAGATTTTAAAGCCTGTCCTTTTGCATGAGAATAAATCGGATTGATATTGTTCGTAATAAGAACACCAACCTGTCCGCCATTCAGCCAAGAAACAAATTCATTGAATCTTGCGTTGTCATATTCTTTAAGGAAATTAGCTTTACCAGTAAAAGCTTTAGATCCTAATTTTTGATTAATCAAATGGGCTAAAACATAAGCCGCTTTAGATCCGTCTGCAAAAACAACTGCATTGCTTCCTTTTGCCTGTAGCTCTTTTACGATTTCTGATGCAAGTTTATCAGAAGTTCCGCCATTCAGTCCATTATAAACTTCTACTAAAGTTTTGAAAACTGAACTTGGCTTCAATCTGTATCTAGAATCGGCATTAGCTCCAGTCAGACTCATATTGGATTCAACCTGAATATGTCTCAACATATTTTCTCCCGGTTTTCTCGCAGCAGCATAAGAAACTTCTAAGCTAGAAGCATTAAAATCTCCTAAAAAATCTGCATTGAAAGAAACAACTAACTGAGAAGTGCTAAGGTCGTAAACCGGCAATGCTCTTTGTCCGAAAACTTCCTGAGCAGCATCTAATGCCGCTGCATAAGGAAAAGCATCATAAGTTACTAGTTCAGCTGAAGGATATTTTGTTTTGAAATCTCCGAATAATTTTTTGAAAGTCGGGCTAGGAAAAGAATGAGATAATACAACAATCTTTTTACCGGCAGCCTGAGATTCTGTCAAACCTTTCAGGATGAAATCATCGACTTTGTTAAAATCTTCCTGCTCTTCTCCGTTCAAAGCAGGCTTCTTCACTTTATCATTATCGTAAAGAGAAAGAACACTTGCCTGAGCTCTTGCATTGGTTGTACCAAGAGAACCAGCCGCAGGATTAGCATCGATTCTGATTGGACGACCTTCTCTTGTTTTTACTAAAACACTTGCAAAGTCGAAACCATCAAAATAAGAAGATGCATAGAAATTAGGAATCCCCGGAATGATATCATGCGGTTTAACCACATAAGGAATTGTTTTGATAACCGGAGCCTCACATGCTGCCAAAGTTACTGCAGCTGTAGAAAATCCCAATAATTTAAGAAAATCTCTACGAGAAGTTCCTGAATTATTCTCAGAATTATCTAAGAAATCTTCAACCGGAATTTCATTCTGAAACTCTTTAGCAGCCAACTTTGCATTCAAAGTCGGATCTTTTAGTTCGTGAATACTTCTGAATTGTATTTTATTTGAAGCCATTTATACTTCTAATTTTTGTTATTAATAATGACATTTACCACACTCAAGACCTCCAATCGCATCTACGGTAATTTTAGCACCTTCACCATATTGTTTTTTCAACTTATCATGCAGATTTTTGAAGTATTCTTTATTGTAACCATTGTTCATATCTACTTCTGTAGTTCTGTGACATTCTATACACCATCCCATGGTGAAGTTGTTAGCCATTTGAACAACATTCATTGTATCAATTTTTCCGTGACAAGCTTTACAAACAACATCTATTTTGTTAGCAGCATCTTTCTGCTTAGCATTGAAAGAGTTGATAATTGCCTGCTCACCAGCTATAACGTGTTGAGAGTGATTGAAATATACAAAATCTGGCATGTTATGGATTCTTGTCCATTCAACAGGTTCTGTTTTGCCAGTGTAAGCCTGCTTAGACTCATCCCAACCTACGTGAGCATACAAAGTTTTGATTTGTGAAGTATAGAACTCTCTGTCTTTCCCTGGTTCGATATATTTACCTTTATATTCAGAGATAGATCTGTGGCAGTTCATACAAACGTTAAGAGAAGGGATCTCTGAAACTTTTCCATACTTAGCCCCTGAGTGGCAAAGCTGACAGTCGATTTTATTTTCCCCTGCGTGGATCTTGTGAGAGAAGTAGATCGGTTGTTCCGGAGCGTATCCTTTATAAACCCCAATCCACATCAACCAGTTCCAAACGCCATATGCAGCAAATAATGCCAGTAATCCGACAATACCTTTTCCTACAAAACTGTATTTTTCGTACAATGCGGAGAAAGAGGTAATTCTTGTGGAATCAAGCTCTGACAACTCTGGCGATTGCTGAATTTTTACTAGTTGACGAATCTTCAGTAACAGCCAGAACAATAAACCTGCGATCGCAATCAAAGCAGCAATCATGATTTTAGAATTTAGCTGTTGCGCTTTTGCAGCTTCAATGGATGCAGTACTATCAACGGCAGTTTCACCAGCCTTATCAGCAGCCGGTTCTTCAGCCGGAGGATTACTTGTGTATGCCAGGATATCATCAATATCAGCATCCGAAAGCTTACCTTCGAAGACCTGCATTGCAACCTTTCCATTTTCTTCATACACTTGGTTGGCATACTTGTCGCCTGATGCTCTGAGTTTTTCATTATTAGTGATCCACTTGTGAAGCCAATCTGTATCAAGATTCTGCTCTTTTTTAAGTTTATCAACAATGCCGCCCAAAGCAGGCCCAACAACTTTTTTGTCCAATGCGTGACAAGCGGTACAATTTGCCTTAAACAAGTCTTGTCCTTTTTTTGGATCGCCTTGTGCATAAACTGAAGCGCCGGTTGACAACAATAAACTAATTGCTATCAGACCCTTTTTGTAATGCTTTCTCCAACTAATCATTTATATAATCTTGGGTTAGTAAAATTTATTGAGTTTACATTCAATTCCGCAAAAATAGCACTTTAACAAAAATTAAGAAGAGCAATTTGTATGGATTTTCTCATTTCTTTTTAATTTGTAATAGTTCTAAATAACAGCATTTGTGTTTCGTCTAATTTATTTTAAATTTGCTGAAAATAATTTTTAAATGAACAATCTGCTCAAGCTTTTCATAATCTCAACGTTATTTTGTTTTTACAAAATTGACGCTCAATACGTTGTAAAAAAAGATACTTTATCGGGAACCGAACTTTCTTTTGCTTTGGATGAACGTATCAATGATGCTCTGGAAAAAATCGAGGGCAATTGCAACCGTTCTACGGACGCTCCTGTAAAAACGCCAACAAAAATTCTGGTTCCGAGCAGAGAACTCACAACTGCAGAAATCTGTAGAAAAAACCCAAAAATCATGGGTTACAAAATCCAGGTTGTAGTTGTTAAAAGCAACGAAGAGGCAAGAAAAATAGGAGCTGAGTTCAGGAGTAATTTTAGAAGCTTGAAAGTAGAAACGGATGCTTCATTGAGGCCAAATTATAAAATATTAGCCGGAAGCTACTTTTCGAAACAAAGTGCAGCTGATGATCTTAAAAATGTCAAAAAAGTCTATCCCTCGGCAACAGTCATTCCTTACGCTGTTTTTTGCGTAGAAGCCAAATAGAAATAAAATCCTGCAAATTGCAGGATTTTTTTATTTATAATAAGTTTCAATAAACTGATAGAATTCTGACATTCTGTAAAAATTATTAATTCCAAGATAAACCGTAATTATCAGAAGTAAGCCGTAAAATAAGCTTACAGCAAAACTTTTATCCCGGTAGCTATAAAATAACCAACCTATCAAAAGTGGGTAAACAAAAACAAAATGCCCACCATAAATATAAGATGTATGAAGCCCGAATTTCAAAATACAGTGAACCAACACATCAAATAAAAATGTAATCACAAGAATCCAAACCAGTTTGTTTTTATAATTCTTGAAAACACTCCAAATCATCATCAACACAATCAATCCGACGAAGACATAAGGAACAACAGAACTATAAACATCCATAAACAATGCTTTGTATTCAAAACCATTTTTGTTGTGATAATCTCTGATAACCAAACTCGGAAACAATATATTCCCGCCAAAAAACCAGGAATAAATCATATCCCAAAGCGGCGTTACTTTTGGCTGAGAGAATTTGTCGTACTGTTCTTCGGTTTTATTGAGGAAATTTTGGAAATTAAAATTCAGTCTCAACATAAAAAGAAATGCGAAAACAACAGCCGAAGCCACAATTTTCGCCAAAGCTATTCCGATTTTTTTCCAGTTCCAGAAGATTTTTTTCTCAAACAAAAATGGGATATAAACTTTAACAATATTCGTAATCGTCAGCCCACCGATGAAAACAGAACCGAAAATAGTTGCTCCGAAAGACATCGGCTTTTCTTCATTAATTTTCTTTGCCGAATAATAATTGAAAATCGAAAGAAATAATAAGGTGTAAGTGTAAGTTTCCGGTGTAAAAGACAAAAGAATATTCGTAACAAACAAGCCGTAGAAAGCTATAATTAACAAAGTGATTTTCAGTGGAAGCCGGATAATATTACTCAGGTATTTAAATATCTGGACATTAGCCAAAGAAATTACAACAGTTGAAAACAATGACAAAACAAGCCTGAAAACTGAGTCATACCTGTTTCCGGAAATCCATAACGCAAAATCCCGGATACAATCAAAAAAATAATTGGACAAGGGATGTCTCTCAAAACCGCCGCCAGTCTGGATAATCGCCCTGTTATCAAAACTGAAATAACCATCCCAGGGGATTCTGTCATCATAAACAATTCTGAAATTTTCTGCAATGAACCATGCGTTTGCGCCATAAAGAATCACAAAAAATAAGAAAATCAGTAATTCTGTTTTGGTTGACGGAAAAATGATTTTCAGGATGGATAGAATTTTATTCAGGATTTTCAATTTTGGAATATTTTTGCAAAAATAGAGAAAACCCTTTCAGAGTTTGAAACTCTGAAAGGGTTTTTTGAGAATTATCAAAATATTTATACAAAATATAGATCAAGAGCTACAAGACAATTGACTACAGCCAGTTTGATTATCATATTTCGAAGGACGTTTTTGATTGAACTCGGGAAAGCGGTTTTCATAAGGGTTTTGCAAAGCTTCTTTCAGTTTGAAAAACATTTTATAATCTCCATTTTCAGCATCCTGAATAGCTTCGAATAACAGATAATTTCTTAGAATAAATTTTGGATTTTCCTTTGACATCATTGCTAAAGATTCTGTTTCTGAGATTTTATTTTTACGTTTTCGTTCTTGATATTTTCTGATGAAATTAGAAAGCCTGGTCATTTCGTTTTCACTCAGGTGACGGTAAAAAGAATCAGAAAAACCATCGGTTTTAATTTCTGAAGAAGGCTTTTCAAGGCTTTGAAAAAATAAAGTATAATCGAAATTCAAATCCTGCATCAGCTGTTGCCATTCTGTGAAGAATCTTTCATCTTCTGGCAAAACCTCATCAAATCCAAATTTTTTGGCTAACATTTTATCATGTTCTGTCCAGAATTGTTTTCCGTAATTGTCCAGGATTTTTTCCAAAACTTCTGAATCATTAATCAAAGGAAAAACAGCGTTGGCTAGAGCAGCCAAGTTCCAATGCGAAATCTGCCCTTGTTTTCCAAAAGCATATCGTTTTCCGGGTAAATCTGTTGTGTTTGGCGTGAACTCCAAATCGTAACCGTCCATCATAGAATAAGGGCCGTAATCGATTGTTAATCCTAGAATCGACATATTATCAGTATTCATCACACCATGAACAAAACCCACACGATACCAATCGATTATCATTTTCAACGTTCTGTCGCAAATAGCCTGAAAGCAATCAATGTACTTATTGGGATTATTTTCTGAATTAATTTCCTTGTAAAAATTCTCAATCGTATAATCAGCCAATTGTTTTAATAAATCCGCTTGATTTCTGGCTGATAACAATTCAAAATGCCCAAATCTCAGAAAAGACTCAGCCGTTCTTACAACAATTGCACCTTGTTCTTTCTGCGGATTCCCGGAATATTGAATATCGCGGATGACATCTTCTCCTGTTTTCGAAAGACTCAAAGCTCTTGTTGTAGGAATACCAAGATGGAACATTGCTTCGCTCATCAGATATTCCCGAATCGAAGAACGCAGAACTGCTCTTCCATCTGCATGTCTGGAATAAGGTGTTGCGCCTGCGCCTTTCCATTGGATTTCGGTTTGCTTTCCCTGATTGAAAATTTCGCCGGCATAAATCGCTCTTCCGTCACCTAATTGTCCTGCCCAGTTTCCGAACTGATGTCCTGCATAAGCCGTTGCATAAGTTTCGATATTGTTAGGAAGATTTTGCGCGACCAGGAAATCTTTATCATTTTCTAAATTTCCTAAACCAATCTCGATTGATAATTCTTCGTTAAAATCAATTAATTCAGTTTGGTGAAAATCTGCAGGTTTTACAGTACAAAACAAAAAGTCAGGTGTTTGTCTCTGCATCAGATTCCCTGAAAAATCGCCGGGAAATTGTTCTGTGAAATTATGGGTAATGTTTTTTGTATTCATAATTAAAAATCCCGTCTCGCATTCGGACGGGAACATTTTATTTATTAAAATCTATATCATCCGAAGAATTAATAGCTTCATTAGAATGATCTTCTTTTTTCACCGGTTTGTCAGGAACTTCCTTTACCGGATTTTTGAGCTCGTCAATGGTTTGTAATCCGCCATCGTCTCCGTATCCGTTTCTCAGATTATTAAGATCCGAACAACTTCCTGTCCAATTGGCAGGTTTGATGAATTTTTCATCGGGCGATATATTCAATGCCTTATCAGCAAAAACTTTCTTCATATAGATGGCCCAAATCGGAAGCCCCATTTTAGCACCCTGCCCTTCTCCTGTACTCCAGAAATGTGTCGCCCGGTCTTCCCAGCCTACCCAAACGCCGGTTGCCAGTTTCGGAACAATTCCCATAAACCAACCATCTGAGTTTTTCTGTGTGGTTCCCGTTTTACCTGCAATTTCTACATTGGCCGGAATGCCTCTTCTTCTCAATTCTCCAGAGGCTGTACCAAACTCTGCAACACCTTTCATCAAGTCAATCATCGTGTAAGCATACATCTCATTCATCACTTCCTTCACCACAGGTTTCACTTCCTTAATAACCCGTCCGTTAGCATCTTCTATCCTCCAGATCATTTCGGGTTTTGTGTAATTTCCAAAATTCGCAAATGTGCTGTAAGCTCCCAACATCTCATATATAGTGATATCAGAAGTTCCTAAAGCCATTGGCAGATATGTATCTATATGATCAGTAACACCAAGATCTCTTGCTAACTGAATTACATTTTGAGTTCCTGCCATTTCTGCAAGTCGTAAAGCCACCGGGTTTTGGGAATGCGCCAAAGCATCTTTCAAAGTTAACATCCCACCTCTTCCGGGAACGTGATAATTCCCTTTATTAAAACTTGCATTCGAAACGGTAGAACAAGGTGTCATACCAAGATGCATAATTGCCGTTGCATACACAAATGGCTTAAATGTGGACCCAACCTGTCTTTTTCCTTGTTTGACATGATCGTATTGGAAATGTTGCCAGTTGATACCTCCAACCCAAGCTTTGATATCTCCTGTTGCTGGTTCCATAGACATCAATCCTGCCTGTGCGATCTGCTTATGATAACGGATAGAATCCCACGGTGACATTTCCACTTCTTCTTCTCCCTGCCATGTAAATCTTGTCATTTTTACAGGTTCATGAAACTCCATCATGATAGAATCCTCTGGCATACCTTCGGCTTTGAGTTGCTTATA
>Ga0209933_1000857_pt1 | contig 41151 bp, 28 predicted proteins | sample ThiBiot_300_biof_FD_183944 | JGI IMG/M metagenome (GOLD analysis project Ga0209933, IMG submission 183944) | Wastewater bioreactor microbial communities from Cape Town, South Africa - Thiocy_cont_300_biof (SPAdes) | ecosystem: Engineered > Bioremediation > Thiocyanate > Unclassified | place...
GCCGGTGCGGCACCAGCCAGTCGGGCGTGCCCTCGGCCTTCACCTGCTCGGCGGTCTTGCCGAAGGCCAGCGCCTCGGACTGGGCGAAGACGTTGGCCAGCAGCATGTCGTGATGGCGGCCCAGCGGGTTGAGCGTACGGGCAAAGGCGATGAAATCGCACGGGATCAGGCGCGTGCCCTGATGGATCATCTGGTAGAAGGAATGCTGGCCGTTGGTGCCCGGCTCGCCCCAGTAGATCGGGCCGGTGTCGTAATCGATGGCCTCGCCGTCCCAGGTCACGTGCTTGCCGTTGCTCTCCATGGTGAGCTGCTGGAGGTAGGCGGGAAAGCGCTTGAGGTACTGCTCGTAGGGCAGCACGGCGACGGTCTGGGCGCCGAAGAAGTCGTTGTACCAGAGGCCGAGCAGGCCCATCAGCACCGGCAGGTTATGCTCGAAGGGCGCGCTGCGAAAATGCTCGTCCATCTCATGGAAGCCCGCGAGCATTCCGCGGAAATTCTCCGGTCCCACCGCGATCATGGTGGAGAGCCCGATCGCCGAGTCCATCGAATAGCGGCCGCCGACCCAGTCCCAGAAGCCGAACATGTTGGCGGTGTCGATGCCGAACTTCGCCACCTCCTGGCCATTGGTGGAGACCGCCACGAAATGCCGGGCGGTCGCCGCCGCCGCGCCGCCGAGGCCGGCCAGCAGCCAGTCGCGCGCGGTATGAGCGTTGGTCATCGTCTCGAGGGTGGTGAAGGTCTTCGACGAGACAATGAACAGTGTCTCCGCCGGATCGAAGCCGATCACCGCCTCGGCGAAATCCGTGCCGTCGACGTTGGAGACGAAGCGGAAATTCATGTCGCGGCGGCTGTAGTGGCGCAGCGCTTCGTAGGCCATGACCGGTCCGAGATCCGATCCGCCGATGCCGATATTGACGACGTTGCGGATGGCCTTGCCGGTATGGCCCTTCCAGGCGCCGCTACGCACGCGGTCGGCGAAGTCCGCCATCCTGTCGAGAACGGCATGGACCTCGGGCACTACGTTCTGTCCGTCATGCAGGATCGACGCGCCCTTGGGCGCACGCAGCGCCACGTGAAGGACGGCGCGCTTTTCCGACACGTTGATCTTGTCGCCCCGGAACATCGCCTCGATGCGCTGGCGCAGGCCCGACTGCTCGGCCAGCGCCAGCAGCAGGCGCATCGTCTCGTCGGTGACGCGGTTCTTGGAGTAGTCGAGATAGATGCCCGCCGCCTCGGCCGCGAAGCGCTCGCCGCGCTTGGCATCGTCGGCGAAGAGCTGCGCCAGCCGCAGCTCCTTGATCTCCCGATAGTGCCCTGCCAAGGCTTTCCACGCGGGCAGTGCCCGCAGGGCAGAGTCGGTCATCGCTGGTCCCCTTCTCAGCTCGCTTGTTCTCAGCTCGCTTTGCGCATGGCCTGGCGCTTGCTCGCCACCAGGCCCATCAGATCGTCCCACGATTTGACGAAGGATGCTGCGCCTTCTTGCTGTAGCTGCCGGGCGAGCGCCTCGACGTCGATGCCGGCCGCCTTGAAGCGGGCCAGGACGGCTTCGCCGTCGCCGCCGTCCGGGGCCATCGGTTCGCCCACCTCGCCATGCTCGCCGAAGGCACGCAGCGTGCCCTCCGGCATGGTGTTGACGGTGAAGGGGGCGGCCAGCGCCTTGACGTACAGAATGTCCGAGGCCTTGGGATCCTTGGTACCGGTGCTGGCCCATAGCAGGCGCTGGGCGCGGGCGCCGGCATTGGCAACACGCTGGAAGCGCGCCGAGGCCAGCAGGTCGCGGTAGGCCCGATAGGTGCGCTGGCCGATCGCGATGCCGAGCCGATTGACGAGGTCGGCCGGGACCTTCTTGCTGACCGCGACGTCCCAGCGGCTCACGAACACCGAGGCCACCGAGGCCACGGCGGGATTGAGGCCGGCCTCGATGCGCCGCTCGACGCCGCGCAGATAGGCGTCGGCGGCTGCGAGATACTGTTCGCGCGAGAACAGCAGGGTGACGTTCACCGGCACACCGGCGAAGATCGCCGCTTCGATGGCCGGCAATCCCTCCGGCGTGCCGGGGATCTTGATGAACAGGTTGGGCTTGCCGCCGCGGCGATGGAGGTCCTGCGCGGCGGCGAGCGTCCGGCCGGTGTCGTAGGCGAGCAGCGGCGATACTTCGAGCGACACCCAGCCGTCGACGCCGTCGGTCCTGTCGAAGACCGGCCGAAACAGATCGGCCGCACGTTTCAGGTCGGCCAGGGCGAGCTCGAAGAACAGGTCCTCGGGCGCCGCCGCCGCCTGCTCGGGCCGCACGATGTCGGCGTCGTACATGGCGCTGTTCTTGATCGCCTGGTCGAAGATCGTGGGGTTGGAGGTGAGGCCCGTCACCGCCAGCTCGTCGATATAGCGTTTAAGCGTGCCGCTGTTCAGCAGCTCGCGGGTGATGTTGTCGAGCCACAGGCTCTGGCCGAGATCGTGCAGTGCTTGCGTTGCTTTCATCGCGTCACCTTCTGGCTGGAGGCGAGGCTGCGCGTCGTGCCCAGTCGCGCCAAGTCATGGTCGAGCAGGTCTCCTATGCGTTCGATCGTCAGGTCTGCCGCCGGCAGCGCATCGATCACCTTGGCATCGTGCGCGTACTGGCCTTGTCGCGGCAGAACCGTCGTGACCCGATCTCCCCAGGCTTGTTTCACGGCGTCGAGAATACGCAGCTTGTCGTCCACCAGGACATAGTGTTCGGCCGGGAAGCGCCGCTCGACATCGTCGAGCGCCAGTTCCTTGTGAATGTAGATCAGCACGTCACCGTCGCCGACCTTGCCGAGGCCCGCATGTTCGACCTTGCGGGGCTGAAAGACCACGTCGCCGTCGGACAGGATGGCTGTCGGGCCGAGGCTGCGCAGCCGCTGCAGCACGCGCAGGGCATCCGGATACAGCCGGTTGGCGAACGGATAGTCCAGCAGAAAGGACGACATCGCGAGCAGCTCTGTTTCACGCGGGTGTTCGACGCGGAAGCGCTGCAGGGCGCCGATATAGTCGCGATAGCCCAGCTCCTCCATCAGGTCTTCCAGAATCGCCCAGTAGCGATCGCGCGCGCCGACGCCGTAGGTCTGCTCGAGATGATCCTTCAGATCCTGCTGGATCCCGTCATTGTCGATCAGCGTGTTGTCGACGTCGACGAGAAAGACGATCGGATGAGGGCGTGACATGCAGCACCTTGCGCTCGACAGGGCCGTTGGACTGGCGCCGCCGCAGAGCAGCGCGCCGCGAACTCGAAAGAGGGGCTGAATCGCCTGTATCATGGCCGATACGGCCCCGTTATGCACGTGACGATTGGTATTCGGGAAGCCGGCCGGCCGGGCCGCACGGCGTGAAGCGCTATCCTTCAATCGCCTGAAGGTAGCTGTTCAAGATAGCAGTTCGTCTGACACCAAATCAGGTCCCTTCACGAAGGCGTCGATTCGAGTCCAATCGGCGCCCAGACACGATCCTGCCCGGGCGGGCGTGCGCCAACAGAAAGATCGACGATGGTAGCTGGGCGGAAAACGGGAAGCCGGCGAGGGGTGAGCACCGGCGCGAGCCGGAGCCGAGATGACCTCTGCTTCAGCGCGGCTTGATATCGGCCATGATCGCTCTGTGTGCTTCTCGTCAATTGGGCTTCTCAAGCTTTCGATCAGTGTCCCTTGCAATGACCCTTGTTCCCGAAGATCTCGGCGGAAGTCGAACATCGCATCATCTGCGCCGCGTCCCCTGCAATTTCTCTTCGACCCGCTTGCGAACGACTGCGCTGACCGCGTTCGACATGGCGTCGACTATCTGAGTTGCCGTCCAAGTCTCGTGTTCGCCCAAACACTCGGCGAGGAGCGAAGCGCGACGTTCGAGGCCCTGTGTGGCAACCTCGATACTCTCGAGTCCTAGCTCTGCCGCCCATGCTGCGGCAGCAAGATACTGTTCGAAATCGCCGGCTGTCTTGGTTTCGAACTGTTTAAGGCGCGCTCTCCGACCGCCCGGGTCGTCAGATGGAAGGCGTAGCCCTCGAGCGCCATGCTTGTCAGGGCTACGTCGCTGGCCAATGAGGCATGGGTACTGGAGAATTGTCTGACGAGCCGGATCGATTCGTCCGCTGCTTCTTGGGGCTCGGCGGCTCGCAGCTGAGCATCGAGTTGAGGCATGCCGAGCATGATAGGCGCCTTGACGTGCGCATTGTTCTTTGTGATTCGCTCCTTCGATCAAGGACGGTTGTCTGCGGAAGAGGAATAACTCTTTTTTGTCACAGCTTGGCGTGCTCAATGGGCATCAATTGCCCGGTAGAAGCTGGGCGCGAGATTTGCGTCCAAACCTGGAGCCGCTGCCAGATCGCCCGACGATGGCCCGTTTTCGTCGTAAAGGGGTCGCAGCTGATCTATCGCGCCGACCTCGAGTGCAAGGCCGACAGGCCCGCGCAAACAGGAAGTAATTCTGCTGGACGAGGACGTATCAACGCTTTGATCGCCATCCCCCATTTAGGGGATGGCGGGCGAAGGAGAGGTCGATGGCCTTCGACGCTTTCGTAGCTCTGCAGAATCGCATACCTAACCGCGCGTTCAGATTACAGATACGCGATGTAGATGCTGCCCCATCGCAGAGTCGGTTCGACAAGATCGGGGTGCGCGCGCCGAAACGATGGTGGCGATGGCCGTCTCTTGTCTGCAGCACCGTGGATCGGCTTCGAATTCAGCGTCGGCGGAAACTGGCGCATCGGAACCGCCTCTATCCTCTCATCTACATCTTGGTCGGCCGTAAGTTGACGGTGTTGTGAAGAGTTGGCTCAGACGCTGGGCTTGGATGTTTGCACGTGCTATGTCCGCAACAACAACAAAGACGCGGAGCCCCATCGGCTGACCTCCGTGTCGAACTCGAAGGTTCGACCGAACGCTTTCGATGGCTGCGGCCGTGATCACCGTCCAAAAGTTTGGGTCGTATTGGTTGGCGTGTCGGCAGGAGTTCCGCTGGGGAGTGCCGCATCATGATACCGCCGGGGGAGACGCAGATCGTTTTCAGAAGTGCGTCACAGCACGCCCTTCTCGAGAAACTCACCAAGATTGCCGGCACCAACGCCGAAGTGTTGATCACCGGACCAAGCGGTGTCGGCAAAGAGCTTTACGCAGCGTACACCCACAATCACAGCCAACGACGGACGCGGCCGTTTTTGGCGATAAACTGCTCCAATTTATCCAGCCATCTGCTGGAAAATGAGGTTTTCGGCCACGCGCGCGGTGCCTATACGGGCGCGAACGCGTCCATGGGTGGCATTGTCGAGGCGGCTGAAGGGGGGTCGCTGTTCCTGGACGAGGTCGATACGCTTCCCATTACCTCGCAAGCCAAGTTGTTGCGCTTCATACAGACGCGCGAATACCGGCGCCTCGGTGAAACAACTTTGCGGCGGGCCGATATCCGCTTGATCGCGGCCAGCAATGCGGACCTCGACCAGTACGTCCGTGACGGCCTCTTCCGCAAGGACCTTTATTACCGGCTGCGCGTGGTGCCGGTGGAGGTGGCCCCCCTTTCGGAACGGCCCGAGGATATCGAGCCGCTTCTCGAGCATTTCACCGTGCGATACGCGGAAGAATATCAGTTGCCGCGGGTTCGCTTCAGCGAAGCCGCCATGCGCCGCATCCTGGCGCATGGCTGGCCGGGAAATGTGCGCGAACTGGAGAACTGTGTCCGGTATCTGACATGCCTTCAGATCGAACGTCCGGTCGAGCCTGACGACCTGGCGCTGAACGGCTCCGACATGCGGTGCACGCGCGCAGCGTCGATTGTCGAGGACGTGGACGTCGAGACGGAGGATGAACCGGCTCGTCCCGTCCGCAACGGACGCGCGATCAATCATCATGGTGGCGAGGGTGAAAAGGCGACCCGGAAATCGCTGCAGGAAGCCAAGCAGAAGCTGATCGACAGCTTCGAACGCGACTACATCAAACGCGCCCTGGTCGATGCGCGCGGAAACATCAGCGAAGCGGCGCGAGCGTCCGGCAAGCACCGGCGTGCGTTCTTTGAGCTGATGCGAAAGCACGACCTCAACGCCGGCAATTACAAAGCCGACGCGTAGCCCTCCCGCTATCCTCCTGCGCTGTTTGGAAAGCGACAACGGTTGCGGTCCTTCGCGCGACCGCAGGGTCCGTTCTGAACGCGCTGCCGCTCGATCCGCACCCCGCGCTATCGCCGGTATCATGCCGATCATCGTGTCGGACAAAATTGTCCGAGCCTTCATTTGGCTTCTCGGCGATCCAGCATCGCAATATCTCGCGGCGTGCCGGAGCGAGGACGCAGCATTTGAAGTTGGAAAGCCGAGTACTGCCTGCGATGCCGGGAGGAAAATGTCCATGCAGCAGCAACCGAAGAATCCATAGGCGAACGCGAACAACGTAAGCATTCCATACACTTTGATGCCTTCAAGCGACTTGGCACGAGACCTGCTGATCGCATCGCAAGGTTGCGAAGCAGCGAGTGCCAGATGCCGGATCATGCGGTCATCGCAGACGTTTCGACGACGCTTGAAAGCGTGCTCACGAACGCGTTCCTCATGCTCGGCCCGCAGCCGCCGGTGGCGGAGGTGCACGATCTCAGCGGACTGATCTCTACCAATCCGGCGCGACTCACCTTGTTCCTGTTCGAAGTCGTGGAGGATGCGTCGATGCGCAATCGGGGGCCGCTGCAGAGCGTAACGCCACCCGGCCTCACTTTGCACAAGCCGCCGATGCCGTTGCTGCTGCGCTATCTGATGACGCCGTGGTCGGGCGACAGGATAACGGATCACCGCATCCTCGGGCGCACGCTGCAGACCTTTCACGACGATGCCATCATCAGCGGACCCAGCCTCCTCGGCGGTCTCGCCAATACCAATCAGGCGCTCAAGCTCATGCTGGCGCCGATGGAAATCGACGATCGGTCTCGCGTCTGGCACGCGATCCAGCGACCCTACAAACTGTCGCTGATCTACGAGGTGCGGGTCGTCAATCTCGATTCGACGCGAACCCAAACGCGCTCGCCGATCAGCACGCGCCAGCTCGATTCTTCGGCGCCGGCAGGCAGCGCATGACCGCGTGGCGGGTCATCACCGCCGAGCGGCGGATGCTCTACAGCCCGATCGGCCTCAGGCTGGTCGACGATTTCACGGGGCTAGCTCCCGTCGGTGCGGTGCGCGCCTTCCTCGACAGGCAGACAGCCGCAGGATGGGAAACCACGAACATCAAGGCGGTTCGCACGCCGAGCGACGCGCTCACCTATCCGGGGCTGGGGCGCAGTGCATCGGCGGCCGTGCAGCCGCCGATGCACTGCCGGATCCGCATCGAGGCGGACCTCTATCGGCCGGATTATCTGCTGACCAGCGACGCCATCGCGTTCGATGTTTTCCCCTATGACGACGCCACGCCGCCCGCCGTCGTCGCGACTTTGCCCCAGAACGTCTTTCTGTTGCCGACGCCGGCCTATGGCTTCGCCGACCACGTCCGGGTTCTGCGGGGTCAGGTGACGGACGCCGTCTCCCGGCCGGTCGCCAATGTCGAGATCATGTTTGGCGCGACCGAGCGCGCTGCAAGCGACGAGCGGGGGAGATTTGCCCTCTCATTGCGCTGGCCGGCCCTGACGGGCGCCATCCAGATCGACGCCAGCGATCACCGCACCGGCCGCACCGGCCAGATCAACGTCAACCTGCCTGCGGACCTCGTGGGCGCGCACGTCATCGTCATCTCATAACGGCGAGGGATCAGGACCATGCCCGAATATTTGAGCCCAGGCGTGTATGTCGAGGAAGTTGCCAGCGGACCCAGGCCGATCGAAGGGGTGGGGACCAGCACCGCTGGCTTCTGCGGTCTGACCGAGAGAGGACCGTCCCGGCCCAAGCTCGTCTCCAACTGGGGCGAGTACGTCAGATGGTTCGGAGACACGATCGACACCGCGGTGTCGTTCATGCCGCAGGCGGTTCGCGGCTTCTTCGAGAACGGCGGGCGTCGCGCCTTCGTCGCTCGGGTGATCAGCCTCAACGGCGCCGTTCCGGCGTTGGTCGATCTGGCGACCCAGGATGCCGGCGGCGCCCCCATCGCCGGCAGCGTGCTGCGCGTCACCGCCAATGGGGCGGGCGCCTGGGGCAACAACATCCTCATCTGGGTGCGCCGGGCGACCAGGGCGAACACGACCGTCGTGCCGCCGCGCGACTGGTTTCGCATCACCGTGCTCTACTACCGCGACGGTGTGCCCAATCCGTTCGTCGATCCAACCAATCCGGCAAACCTCGCAAATCCGATGCGCCGGGAGCCCCAGGCGCTCGAAGACTTCGACGATCTGACCTTCGTCGATGGCCGCACCAATCATGTGGTCGGCGTCATCAACAGCGCGTCCAAGCTCATCGAAGTGGCCTATGTCGATCCGGCCACGGGGCTGCCGAGCCCGTCTGCGCGCCCGAGCAATATCGGCTCCGGCGGAGGGGCGGCGCTGTTCAATCTGGCGACTGCTGTTGCCGGAACCACGTTGCGCGTGCAGGCAACGGGCCCGGGTGTCTGGGGCAACGCCATCAGCGTCACCGTGGCTGCGGGCGCGACCGCCGGCACGTTCCGCATCGACATCAGCGATGCGACCGGCATTGTGGAAACCTACGACAATATTCCCGACGCAACCCCCGCTCTGGCGCTCGGTCGCGTCAACGGGTCTTCGGCCAGGGTTCGCCTGTCGTGGCAACCGGCCGGAGCGGCCCCGGCGAGGCCGAACGACGTCCCGGCGACACTGCTGGCGGGAGGCGTGAACAGCGGCCTTGTCGGCGGGAACAACGGTGCCCCCATCAACGCCGGTGACTTCGCCGGCAATCCCGCCGTGGCGCCGAACCTGCGCACCGGGTTGGCCGGGCTGGAACTCATCGACGAGGTCAATCTCCTGATGGCGCCGGACGAGGTCACCGATGCGCAGATCCGAACCGACGTGATCGGACAGTGCGAACGTCTTCGGGATCGGTTCGCGATCCTCTCCATCGACGCCAACAACGGCGACGTGCAGAACATCCTGCCGCCGCAGGACAGCAGCTATGGCGCCGTCTACTACCCGTGGATTCGCATCTTCGACACGCGGATCCAGGACACCATCCTGGTGCCGCCGACCGGCCACGTCGCCGGCATCTATGCGCGAACCGACATCGAGCGCGGCGTGCACAAGGCGCCGGCCAACGAAGTGGTGCGCGGCATGGTCTACCGCGACATCAACAGCGTCCGCAAACCTCTGGAATTCGACATCGGAAAGGGCGGCCAGGACATCCTCAACCCGCGCGGCGTGAACGTCATCCGCGACTTCCGTCCCGACGGGCGCAGCATTCGCGTCTGGGGTGCGCGAACGATGTCGAGCGACCCCTTGTGGCGCTATGTCAACGTCCGCCGCTTGTTCCTGTTCGTGGAAGAATCGATCGACGAGGGAACGCAATGGGTCGTTTTCGAGCCCAACGACGAAACCACCTGGGCCCGAGTGCGGCAGAGCATCAGCAACTTCCTGCTGACGGTCTGGCGCAATGGCGCACTGCGCGGCCTCACCCAGGAAGAGGCGTTCTTCGTGCGCTGCGACCGCACCACCATGACCGAGGCGGAAATCGACGCCGGAATGCTGATTTGCGAGATCGGCATCGCTCCGGTGAAGCCGGCCGAATTCGTCATCTTCCGCATCCAGCAGAAGACCCTGGAACAGACCGCATGACGACGTCGTCGGTCAGCACCGCGTCAACGTGAGGAAAATTCTGAGATTGGAGGATTAGCCACATGGCCACAGTCATCCGAGAAGATCCCTATGGCGGTTACAACTTCCTGGTAACCGTCAACGGCATAAGCAACGACGGCAAGGCGGTCAAAGGTTCCTTCACCGAGGTATCTGGCCTTGAAACCGAAGTCTCGCCCATCGAGTACCGTAACGGCAGCGAGGACATCACCGTCCGGAAAATGCCGGGGCTGAAGAAGTTCACCAACATCACGCTCAAACGGGGCATCACCGGCGACACCGAGTTCTGGAAGTGGATCCTGGTGGCGATGCAAGGGCAGGTGAAGCGCGCCGAGGGCTCGATCATGCTGCTCAACGAGAACAAGCAGGAGGTCATGCGCTGGAACTTCCGGCGCGGTTGGCCGTGCAAATATACCGGTCCGGGTCTTAACGCGGCCAACAACGAGATCGCCATGGAGACCCTCGAGATCTGTCACGAGGGCCTGGAGATCGACGGGTAGATCCGATGGTCTCGCCGGCACCCTCGCTTCCCGGAGTCCGCTTCGAGGTCCGCCCCCCGACGACGGAGGTGTCGCCGTTGCGCACCGACATCGCCGGCTTCGCCGGCCCAACATGGCGCGGGCCGGTGGGGATGGCGGTGCGGATCGAAGGGTGGCGGCAGTACCAGAGCCTGTTCGGCGAGCTGACCGAGTTTGCCGATACGCCCTATGCGCTGCGCGGCTACTTCGAGAATGGCGGCGAGGTCGCCTATGTCGTTCGGCTGTTGCCCGAACCGTACGCGACCGCGCAGGGCATCTGGGAGGTCGGCAAGGTCAACGGCAACAGTTGGGACCCCGCCGCGCCGGCGGCAGGCGGCTTCGAGGCTGCGTCGTTCAAGATCGAGGCCACGTCGCCGGGCATCTGGGCCAATGGCCTCGCCGTGTCCTTCGCCTACCGGTTGCGCGGTCCCAGCCGCCGGCCGGAAGTGGACATCAGGGTGAAACAGACGCGCGGTCCGGACGAGTATCTGATCGGCCTGCCTGCCGACCGCTTGATCGAAAGCGTCGCCGACCGCTCGCAGCTCATCCGCCTCAGTATCGCAACGCCGCCTCCCGTGAACGCCGCCGGCGCCGGGCCGCTCGCCAAAGTGTGGCCGGCGTTCACACTGTCCGGTGGCGGGGAAAGCGTCGCCGGTCTCGACCATCATGTCGCGGCGATCGAACTTCTGGCGATCGAGCGCGAGGTCGCCCTGATGGCGGCTCCCGATCTCTGGGCGATGCCCGGCTCGCAGCAGCAGCGCGATCATGTTCTCGCCTCGATGATCGCTTTCGCCGAGGAGAAGCACGACCGCCAGGTCATCGCCGAGCCGCCGGTCGATATCGGCGACGCGGCGGAGATCCTGGCCTGGCTGGGCCAGCAGAGAGCCGGCCTGGACGAGTATTTCCCGCGTTCGCTTGCCCTCTATCATCCGCGCCTGTGGACTCCCGATCCGCTCGGCGGCGTGGCGCAGCCGTTGCGCGACGTCTCGCCCGTCGGCCACGTCGCGGGCGTCATCAGCCGGCTCGACAGGGAGCGGGGGCCTCACCACACCCCGGCCAACGCTTCCTTGTTCGAAGCCGTCGACCTGGTTCGGCGCCACGAACTGCCAGAACTCGGCGCGCTGGCGCTGGGGGGCGTCAATCTCGTGCGCTGTTCGTCTGGGCAAGGGCTCGTCGTCTGGGGAGGCCGTACGGCGTTCGATACGCGGCTCGGCAATTCCGGGCTGTTCATTGCCCATCGCCGGCTGATCCATCGCCTCATCAGGGCCATACGGCGCGTCGCCGAACCGCTGGTGTTCGAGGTGAACGGTCCCGACCTCTGGCTCATCATCGCACGGGCCATCACCAGTGTGCTGCTCGAAGCCTGGTATGCCGGCGCGCTGAAGGGCGACATTCCCGAGCAGGCCTTCCTGGTTCGCTGCGACGAAGCCACCAATCCCCCCGAGAACGAGGAACTCGGCCAGGTCCTGTGCGAAGTCTACGTCGCACCCGCCGTGCCGATGGAGTTCATCACGCTCAGGGTCGCGATCAGTCGCGAAGGCAGGTTGGAGGCCACCGAGACATGATGGCCGATCCGATCCAGGGCTTTCGCTTCGTCGTGACGCTGGACAAGGCGGACGCCTACCTTCCTGCGGCCCAGGCGGCGCGATTGCCGCTGGTGGCTCCGGGAGAGTTCCGCGAGGCCAAGGGCCTCGGCGCGGAGCTCGAGGTGATGGGCTACGCAGAGGGCGGCAACAACGGCTTCGTCCATCAACTGCCGGTCCGCCATTCCTGGACCCGGATCGTGCTGCAGCGCGGCGTGGTGCGCGATCCGGTGTTGTGGGGCTGGTATCAGGCCGGCCTCACCCAGTCCCTGGGGGCGCGACGCGACGGATCGATCCTGTTGCTCAATCCGGCAGGCGGCAAGCTCATGGCGTGGAACTTCAAGGGCGGCATCGCGGCGAAATGGGGCGGCCCCGAACTTAATGCCATGGAGAACGCCATCGCGCTCGAAAGCCTCGAGATCGCCCATCACGGACTCACGCATACCAACATCGGCGCGACCATCGATGTCGGCGCCGTCGTCGACACCGTCGTGGGGATATTTCGCTGATGGTCACGATCCAGCATCTCGAAGTGCAGTTCGACGTGGAGGGCGGCGAGGAAGAGCAGCTCTTCGTGTCGATGTTCAACAAGTACATCGACGAATGGGCGCGCCGCCAGGATGCCCGTCGCCGCGTCAACGACAGCATGAGCCGCAACCGCGATCTCGGCGACGGCGACAAGGGGAGGGGGCGCTAGCGGATGCTCACACCCGTCAAATCGGCCGGCCAGAGTCTGGTCAAGGCCTATCTCGAAATACTGGTGCCGAAGAACGTGCCGGTGCCGATCATCCCGTTGCACTTCAACCCGACCGAATATCAGCTGCAGAAGACGAACAACTTCGCGGAAATCCCCATTCCGGGGCTGGAGTCGCCCCCCATCCAGTTCATTCGGGGCACCAGCGAAAAGCTCGTCGCCGACCTGGTCGTCGATACCTCCGACACGCTGGAAGACGTGCGCGAGATCTATACCGACGCTCTGCGCGACCTGATGCGCATCAATGCCGAACTGCACGCCCCTCCGATCGTACGGCTCACCTGGGATACGCAGGTCTTCAAGGGGGTGGTCGAGTCCCTCAACATCACCTTCACCCTGTTCAAGCCCGACGGCATTCCGATTCGCGCCAAGCTCAATCTGACCTTGAAGGAATATCGTCCGGTCGACGTCCAGGTGAAGGAGTCGCCGAAGTCGTCGCCCGACGTCGAAAAGCGCCACATCGTGCGGCGCGGCGACAGCCTGGCCTCGATCGCCAGCATGGCCTACGGCGACGGCTCGCAGTGGCGCGAGATCGCCCGCAGCAACGGCATTCAGGATCCGCGACGGCTCGACCCCGGGCTCGAGCTCGTCGTGCCGCGGTTGAGGTGACCCGTGGCGACCTCCGTCCTCAAGTCCGCTCGCCCGGCCGACGACTACTACGTGCCGGACTTCCGCGTCGAAGTCGAAGGCGCGGTGCTCGATGCCGAAGCGCATGGCGATGTGCTCGAGCTGAAGGTCGTCATGGACATGGACAACATGACCAGCTTCGACTTCACCATCAACAACTGGGACGACAAGACCGTCTCGTTCAAATACAGCGACACCGACACCTTCAATGTCGGAAACAGCGTTCACGTCCTGATGGGCTATGCCGGCAAGCTGCTGCCGATGGTGACCGGCCAGATCGCGACAATGAGTCCGCACTTTCCCGAGAGCGGGCCGTCCACGCTGACCGTCGGCGGGCTCGACGGAATGTTCCGCCTGCGCGACCGCAAGCCGGCCGAAGGCGAGGTCACGAAGTATCGGAACATGGCCGACTGGCAGATTGCCGAAGCCGTGGCGCAGCGCAACGGCCTGAAGTCGAAGGTCACCCGCGAGGGGCAGGTCTACGACGAGATCGTGCAGAAGAACCAGGACGACGCGACGTTCCTGATGGAGCGCGCCAAGCGGATCGACTTCGACTGCTATGTGCGAACGGACCCCGGCACCGGCGAAGGCGTGCTGCACTTCGAGAAGCCGACGGACGGCCGCGACAGCTCGGTCATTCGCGTTTACCAGTTCATCTGGGGCGAGAATCTCGTCAGCTTCAATCCGACCATCAACCTGTCCCGTCAGGTCGGCAAGATTACCGTGCGCGGCTGGAACGACCGCACCAAGCAGGCGATCGTCGCCACCGCCGAGGCGAAGGACCTGCCGAAGGCCGGCAAGACGCAGGGCGGCAAGAGCGGACCCGAGGCCGTCGAGAAATCGATGGAGGGCAAGCACGAGGTCGTGGTCGACGTGCCCATCAACAGCGAGGAAGAGGCGCGCTGGCTGGCCAATGCACTGCTGGCCGAGCGCGCCGAGCAGTTCATCACCGGCACCGGCCAGGCGATCGGCCTGCCCGATCTGAGACCGGGCGACAATGTCGAGATGAAGGGCCTCGGAGAGCGCTTCGACGGTCCCTACTACGTCACCAAAGTCGAACACGTGATCAACGAGTCCGGTTATCGGACCCAGTTCGATGTTCGCCGCCTCTATGACGGGATCCAGCCGATATGACCACACAGCCTCGATCGCGCAGCACCGACCAGCGCTTCTACGGCGTCTTCGAAGGGATCGTCACCAGTGTCGAGGATCCGCTCAACGAGGGGCGGGTCAAGCTCACCTTCCCGTGGTTCCACGACAAGATGGAGAGCGAGCTGGCGCCGGTGATGCAGTTCTTCGCCGGCCCCGACCATGGCTCCTTCTTCGTGCCCGAAGTGGGCAGCCTAGTGCTTTGCGCTGCCCGCCACGGCGATCTGCGCCATCCGATCGTCATCGGCTGCCTTTACAACGGCAAGGACAAGCCGAATTCCGATCACGTGCGCAAGCGCGAGATCGCGTCGGTCAACGGGCACAAGCTGACGATGATCGATTCCAACGGCGACAGCGCCGGCGGGGTGATCCTGGAGGACGCCAGCGGCTGCAAGGTGATCCTGTCGTCGACTGGCCATGTCGTCATCAAGGCGGTCGGCGCCCTGACCCTGGAGGCGCCGCACATTCGCTTTCGCGGCGCCGGCTTCAATCGAGTGCTCACCCTCAACAACAATCCCATCTGAGGGCGGCGTATGCCGAACATCGACATCCCTGTGCCCGAGGAGCTTCAGGAGCTGATGGCGGCCCCGAAGTGCCTTGACCTCAGGCCGCCGCCGCCCAAGACGATGAAGATCCAGCTCCCGAGCGGCGGCGCACTGACGGCGCTTCACGACATCGGCAAGGCCGTTCCGACCGACTGCTCGTTGGCCTTCAGCCTCATGATGCAGATCATGCCGTTGATGGCGAGCATGGAATGCATACTGAAGGTATTGAAGCTGCTCAAGCCGCTGAGTGACGCCGTCACCAGCCCGCCGCCCACGCCCGCTCTGATCAAGGAAATCGTCGAGGCCGTGGCCGACCTGGCGCCGTGTTTCCTGTCGATCACGCCGGCCGGCATGATCCCCTTCGTGCGCGACATCCTGTGTCTGCTGCTGGCGATACTCAACTGCCTGATCGGTCAACTGAAGTCGCTGTCGGAGCTCGTCGGAGGATTGACGATCCAGCTCGAGGCGGCGGAGGCCAGCGGCAACAAGGACCTGGTGGCCATGCTGCAATGCGCGCAGGAGAACAGCCTCAACTCCATGCAGCATCTGATGAACGGCTTCGGGCCGGTTGGCATCATCCTGGACCTGATGGCGCCGATGATGAGCATTGCCGGCGTGAGCGCAATCAAGCTCCCCGCGCTCGGCGATTCTTCCTCCACGGCAGGTCTCACCGATGCGCTCACGGCGCTGCAGTCGGTCGTCGACACGATTCAGACCGCCGTCGACGCCCTTGGGGGGTGCCAGTGATGGCCGGCCCGTCGTTCCTCGGGCGCGGATGGCGCTTCCCCATTCAACCCGATGCAGGGGGCGGGCTCGGCTACACCGAGGGTGGCGCCAACATAGAGCAATCGCTGCGCATTCTTCTCATGACATCGCTCGGCGAGCGCATCATGCGGCCAACGTTCGGTTGCGAGGCGCCGCGGCTGGTGTTCGCCCCGGGGAGCGTTCAGTACCTCGGACTGCTGGAGACGACGGTGCGCGAAGCGGTGCGCGATTGGGAACCGCGCGTGCAGCTCGACGACGTCGCGGTCGAGGCCGTGCCCGGCGACGAGACCCGCGTCAACGTGAACATCGACTACCGAATTCGCGGCAGCAACACGCGCCTCAATCTGGTCTTTCCCTTCTATCTCGGACAGGTGGGGATCGACACATGACCCTGCAGGCCGTCCGCCTCGACGATCTGACCTGGCGCGACATGGTCGATGCCATCCGGGGCCGCATTGCCGCGGCGTCGGACGAGGAGTGGACGCTGCATGCGCCGGTGGATCCCGGTGTCACGCTGATCGAGCTGTTCGCCTACCTGCTGGAGCAGCGCCTGTATTGGATGGATCAGATTCCCGATGCGCTGATCCACGGGCTGATCGCCCTGCTCGGTGCCGAGCGCAGGCCAGCGATCGCAGCCCGCACGCTGCTGGAGTTCGCGCAGAACGCACCGGCGCAGGTCGCCGCGGGAACGGTCCTGGAAATTCGCAACGGCGACAGGCTCGTAAGGATTGCCACGGACGAGGACGCGGCACTCCTCAAGGTCGAACGGATCGACGTTACCGGCCCCTTTGGGTCGACGTCGGCGCGGGTCGAGACGGGGCCTCGCTGGGCGATGCAGGCGCTCACGCTGTTGCCGGCCGACGGCTCGGCCGCCGAGGTGACCGTGACGCTCTGGCTGCGGCAGGCACCCGATCCGGCCCAGGCCGGCAGGCCGTTGCCGCTGTTCATCGAGCTCGATGCGCCGTCACGAATTGCCGCGAGCTGGTCGACGGAGGCGGTCGGGGACGTGCCCGTCCCGGCGACGCTGACCTGGTGGTACGGCGATTCGGGGACGCAGCAGCGCCGCCAATTCGCGGCCAACGAGGTCGACGATCGAACCCAGGGTTTGCGTCGGTCGGGGATCGTGCGTCTGGCGATACCCGCCGCGTGGGCGCCGGCGGGGCCGGCCGTCAGCGGGCTGACACCCTATCAGCTCTGGTTGCGGTGCGAGAGCGCGTCGTTTGCCGCGCCACCCCGGCTGTTGCGGCTGATCCCCAACACTGTCGCAGCCGCCCATTCGGTGGACGTGCAGGTGGCGGCTGCAGACCTCGATGCCCAGTTCGATCTCTGGATGCCGTTGCCGGGGATGACCCTGACCCTGGGCGACCAGTCGCCGCCGCTCGAGGACAGCGTGCAGCTGAAGCTGCTCGGGCGTGATCGGGTGTGGCGCGACTGGACGCCGACCTGGGACTTCTCGCGGCATGGTCCGGCGGACGCGGTGATGCTGGTCGACCGCGTGTTCAACTGCTTGAGATTTCCCGACGGCCTGACCGGTCGCCTGCCGGTGGTGGACCGGAAGGCCGCCGTGCGGGCGGAACTTGGCTATCGGGCGGGCGGCGGAGAAGCCGGCAATCTCGGCAGCGGCCTGGAATGGACGGCCGCCGCACTCGACTCGACCGCCATCAATCCTGTGCCGGTCCGGGGCGGCAAGGAGACCGAGACCGCCGGCGAAGCGCGCGATCGGGTGGCGGCGATGCTGATCGAGGTCGAGCGGGCCGTCACCGCCCGGGACCACGAAGACCTTGCTGTCGGCACGCCGGGTGTCGCTGTCGGGCGGGCGAAGGCGATTGCCGGTTTTCATCCGGCATTCCCCTGCGTCACGGTGCCGGGCGCGATCAGCGTCTTCATCGTCCCCGAAGCACCCCGGGCAACCGGCTGGCTGACCAGCGACCGAGCCGTGAAGGCGCCGCAGCCCGATCCCGGCATGCTGGCGCATGTTCGCGCGAGGCTGGAGGAGCGCCGGCTGGTCGCGACCGAGCTGTTTGTTCTGCGGCCGGTCTACCGTGCGGTGGATGTCGTCGCCACCGTCGCCGCGGGGCCGTTGGACAGGACGGCGCTGGCCGACCAGATGCGGTCCGGGCTCGTTCTCTATCTCGACGCGCTGGTCGGCGGCAACGAAGGACAGGGATGGCCGTTCGGGCAGCCCGTGCGGCCGTCGGAACTGGCGCACCAACTGCAACTGCTCGCGGGCAGCGATGCGGTGGTCGAACGGGTGGCGGCGCGCCTGGTCGATCCGGCGGCGCCGGGCGCCGCCTACGAAGACTGCGTCGACATCGTCATCGCCGCGCACGAACTGGTGGTTCTGAATTCGCTGACGGTCAAATGGACGTCGCGCAGCGATCGTCACGGGGGGCTGAGATGAGTACGCCCTGGTGGGGTCGCGAACGTAGCCCGCGCGATGCTGCTGTAGTCGTGCCGGGTCCAGGTCCGGCAGTGCAGGTGCCGCGGCTTCATCCCGCGAGGCGCACCGACATCGTGCGCGAGCTGCTGGCGCGCGCCGCCGCCTACACGCCCGATTGGACCAACCAACGTCCGGGAGATGCCGGCTATGCCTTGGCATTGCTGTTCGGTGAACTCAGCGAGCCGGTGCTTCAGCGTCTCAACCGGCTGCCCGAGAAGAGCTTCGTCGAATTCCTGAACGCCGCGGGGATCAGCCCGCTGCCGCAGCAGCCAGCGCGCGTGATGCTGACCTTCACCGCGGACCAGGGCGCGCCGGGGTCGGTATTGGTGCCGCGCGGCTTCCAGACATCGGTTGCCGCCGCGGATGGCTCCGGCCAGACCGTGATCTTCGAGACCGAACGCTCGGTAAGTGCGGCGTCGCTTTCGATGGCGGCGGCGTTTCGCAAGACCGGCGGCCTGTTCGAAGAGATCGACCTGGCGGCCGCGCTGGTCGAAGGGGCACCAGCCTGGCTCCCATTCGGCGCCCGACCGCCCGTCGGAGCGACGCTCATGATCGGCTTGCTGGGCGGCACGGCGCCACGGGGCGAGCTGTCGATCGCGTTCGTTCTCGCCTCGACCGACGGGGCGCCGCCGCCTTTCGCCACCGGTGGCGATATCGGCGCGGCCGAGCCTGGGGCATTCCTCAAATGGGAAATCCTCGATGGCACCCGCTTCGAAGCGGCGGCCGTGGTCCGCGATCAGACGCGAGGCCTGACCCAGAGCGGTATCGTCGAGCTGCGCGTGCCGGAGCGCTGGCGACTGGGCAGGCCGGAGGGCATCGACCGCGACCAGGCGATGTTCTGGCTGCGTGTGCGGCTCATTCATGGCGAGTTCGCCACACCGCCGACCGTGCGCTCCATGTACCTGAACGCGGTCGAAGCCGTCGCCGTGCGCACGGTGCGCGACGAGGTTCTGGAGTATGTGCCGGGCTCGGATCGTCGCCGTATGCGGCTAAGCCAGTTGCCGGTCATTCCCGGGACGCTTGAGCTGGTCGTGCTGGAGGGTGGCCTGGAGGGCGACGGCGAAACGCCCTGGTCGGCCACCGACCGGCTGGTGACGCACGGTTCCACCGACAGGGTCTACGTGCTGGACGCCGAGGCCGGCGAAATCCAGTTCGGCGACAACGTTCATGGCATGCGGCTGCCGCGCGGTTTCAGGCACGTCGTGGCGCGCTCCTACCAGGTCGGCGGCGGCACGGCGGGGCGGGTTGCCGCCGAATCGTCCTTCGGTCTGATCCAGTCGCTCCCGTTCCTGATCGCGGCGACCAACCCGCAAGCTGCAAGCGGCGGCCGCGATGGCGAAACGCGCGAACAGACGATGAATCGCGGCCCGGAAGAAATACGCACCCGCGGCCGCTCCGTGACATTGGCCGATTACGAGTTGCTGGCACGGCAGGCAGAGGGGGCGGATGTGGAGCGCGCCCATGCCATCGGCGGCCGCGATATCAGGTTTCCCGGTGCCGTGGCGCCGGGTTCGGTGACCGTGTTGCTGGTGTCGTCGGACCGCGGCGGCGAGCCGCCACTGCCCGATGCCGGCAGCCTCGAGGCGACGGCGCGCTGGCTGACCGCTGAGGTTGCCCCCGCGGGTATCCAGGTCGTGACCGGCTCCCCGCGGTTCTACCGCGTGGGCGTGCGTGTGTCGGTGGTCGTCAAACGGGCGGCCGACGTGGGCAGTACGGTGCAGTCGGCGCTGCAGAACCTCCAGGACTACCTGCATCCGCTCAAGGGCGGCGAAGACGGCGACGGCTGGCCGTTCGGCGGCGTGATCCGCTACCAGGCGCTGGTGCGCATGCTGCTCGATCGTTCGCGGGGCGACCTTGTCGCCGTCTCGGGGCTGAACCTCGTCGTCGACGGCGTCCTCCAGGGGCGTTGCGAAGACTATGCGATCGCCGCCGACGCCCTGATCTGGCCGGCAGGGCACGAGGTATTGCCGGTCGGAGAGGAGGCGGGTCGATGAGCTGCGCCCCCGACAAAACCACTTTCCGCCTGCTCGACGCCTATGTCGGTTGGGACGAAGATGCGGTCAAGAACTTGGTGGGGATGGACGATCCGGCGGGCATACGGCTGGCGTCGCTGACGCGACAGATAAGTGCCGGCGCCATTTCCGCGGCAATCCCGCCGGCCTGGCTGGCACGTGGATGCTCGCCCTGCCAGTGGTACCTCATCACGTGCTGTCCGCCGCAGTCGCGCATCCTCGAGCTCAATTCCTGCACCGACGGGTGGCGCCCCCTGCTCAAGGGGCGGTGCTACTCCGATCCCCTCGTTTGCGCCACGGCGATCGCGGCGTACCGCGACCGCATCGCGGTCAGCGATCCGGGCGCGCATCGCGTCTGGTTCTGGCGCCGCGGCGGTGCGGAGTTCGCTTTCGCCATTGCAATGGCGCAGCCGGGCCCGCTCGCTTGGGCGCCGTGGCACGAATGGCTCGTCGTGGATCTGGCGGCTTCGGTGTTGCGACGCTTCGATCCCACCGGTGCCGAACATCACGCGCCGATCCCCTTGCCGGGCACCGCTGACCGGCTGGCCGTCGACTCCAAGTGCCGGATCTGGCTGATCACGCGCGACGACGGAGTCTACAGCATCTGGGCGGCCGCTCGGGGCGAGACATTCGCCAGCATGTCGATCAACGACCTGTCGCAGGCATTCGGCGATACCGGCCTGCGCAACGTCGCCGACGGCCGTCTTTGCCTGGAGTACGAGGTTGATGGCGAGAAGCGCCTGCGCTGCTTCGACTGCCATGGGCGGCCCATCGACCCTTCGCCGCCACGCGCCGAGGCGCTCTACCAAACCCATGGCCAGTTGCTCACTCTGGCCATCGACAGCGGCATCCCCCGTTGCCGCTGGCATCGGGTACGCATCGATACGGACGTGCCTCCGGGGACGGGCATCGCGCTTGCCGTGTCGACCAACGAGGAACCGGAGCCTGCGCCGCAGGGCGCGATCATCGAAGCCGAGTGGCAAGGGTTCGCGGCGGGGCGACCGCATCCGGCGGACTGGAACCAGGGGCCGCAGGGTACATCCGACTTCCTGATCGATCAGCCTCCGGGACGCTACCTCTTTGTCCGGCTGCGGCTGACCGGTGACGGACTGCAGACACCGCTCGTGCGACGCGTCCGGCTCGACCTTCCGCGCCAGACGAGTTTCGATCGCCTGCCCGCGGTCTATCGCGACAACCCGACGGCAGAGGATTTCGGCGAGCGTTTCCTGTCGCTGTTCGATGCGGCCGTCGCAGATATCGACCGGGTGATAGAGCGCTATCCGGCCCTATTCGATATCGACGGCGCTCCCCAGGAGCTGCTTCCGTGGTTGGGCGGCTTCCTGGGCGTCGCAATGGATCCGGGCTGGGCGCCGGAGCGGCGCCGCGCCATCCTGAAGGCGGTGCCGGAGCTCTACCGCAGGCGTGGCACGCCGGCGGGTCTGCGCCGGGCGCTGGAGCTCGTGCTCGATGTCGATCCCGCGATCACCGAGACCGCGATCGAACGGCCCTGGGGCGCGATCGGCCAGTCGCGGCTCGACGCCGTGCGTCTGTTCGGTCAATCCGCCGCTCGTGTCCGGCTCGGGCGCTCCGCACTTTCCAGCGCGCCGGTCTGGAGCATCGGCAATCCGGACCTCGATGCGATCAATTCCAATGCCTACCGCTTCCGTGTCCAGTTGCCGGTGTTGGCGGATGCCGATCTGCGCGAACGCGCGGAACAGATCGTCGAGGCGCTGAAGCCTGCCCATACCGTGGCCGATATCCGGCAGAACGGCCTGATGGGCATCATTGTCGGGCCAGGCTCCAGTGTCGGTGTCGATACGGCCCTGGTGTCGACGCCGCCCCCCGTGCTGGGCGGGCCGTCCGGCGTTCGACTGAACCGCGCCTCGGTCCTGTGGGCGGCCAAAGACTCCGTTCCCTCCGGTATCCAGATTGGCCGTGCATCGGCGGTCGGTATCCATACGATCATGGAGTAGCTCGATGACCATTCAAAGCCCGAAGGCCAAGCACGTCTGTGCCGAGATCCCCGAGTTCGAGAGGCTCAATTACTTCTACGGGCAGATGCTCAGTGCGGCCGATTTCCGCGCCGAGCAGTCCTACTTCCGAGAGAAACTCAAACTGCACAATCGGTGCCTGCACGGCTACGGCGTGGTGTGCGGGCTGGAGGTCTGTCCCGTTCCGGTCGAGACCTGCTGCGAACCGAAGGACAAGGAGAAGATCCAGCACCTCAAGGCGGAACTGGAGAAAGCCGATGCCGAGGTCGGCCAGATCGAACGGCAACTCGCGGATCCGAAGCTCGACGAGCAGAAGCGCAAGCAACTGCAGGATCAACTCGCAGCCCCGAGGACGAAGCGCGAGGAAATGCGACGGGCGCTCAAGGGCAAGCCGGGCGGCGGCGACCATTGCAATGACGACAAGAAGCCGGACGCCGACGTTGTCGTGAATTGCGGTCTCGCGCTCGACTGTCATGGCAACGAGCTGGTGTTGCGCAATCCCGTGCAGATCGATCTGTGGTCGTCGCTCAAGATGTCCGAGCAGAAGCGCCTGAAGGAGGAAGGCAAGGGCATCATCTACCTGAGCATCTGCTATTGCGGCGAGCCGACCCATCCGACGCGCCCGGTGCTGCCCGATAGCTGCGGCGTCGTTGCCGATTGCAACTACGGCAAGAGCCGCGACTCCGTGCGGTTACGCGTCGGTCTCGAGAAGCCGGCCGACGACGACCGGTGCGAACCCTGCTGCTCGGACTGTACGGACGAGTGCCTGCTGCTCGCCGCCATCGCGTGGGAGGCGCCGGGACCGATCGAGCGAGACGACATCGACAACAGCGTACGCCGCCCGATCTCGCTCTACGTCCCGACGGCGATCACCGGAATAAGCTGGCAGCACGGCGAGACCTACTCGCCCGGCGAGGCGAAGACCGTGCTCGGCACCGAAACCGAGACCGGCCGCAGCGATGGTATCGAGGTCACCTTCTCGCGCCCGGTCTATGCCGAGACGCTGACACGCGGCGTCGTCGAGTTGTGGCGCGTGCAGGGCGGCCGCGGCCTGCGCGGCATGATCTCGAACATCGAAGGTCGGTATGTCGACAAGCCGGCCAGCGGGCTCGTCACCTCGTTCAAGTATCGCGACGAGTCGGGCGAGACGCTGAACGACGGCGATCGTGTTCTGCTCATCATTCGTGGCGATTTCATCCTCGACGCCTGTTGCCGGCCGCTCGATGGCAATCATGTCGGGGGCCGGGTGCCGCAATTGGCGGCCTACAAGAGCCAGGCCAAGCCGCATCACGAGCACCACGGCGAGCAGGGCTGTGACGGCGACGACGGTCCGTGTCGGGTGCCGCCCGGCGGCATCGGCCCGTGGAAGTCGGGCAACGGCACCGCCGGCGGCACTTTCGAGAGCTGGTTCTACATCGATTGAACGCGCAGGAGTGAGTGTCATGAACGCAATGACGAAATCGAATCCCTGCTCATGTGGCTCTAATGGCGGCTCTAATGGCGGTTCCGGCGGAGGCTGCGGCTGTGGCGGCAATTGTTCCGGCGGCGGAGATTGCGGCTGCGGCGGCATATGCGGCAACGAATGTGCAGGGGGGCCGCTGCAGCGGCCGCTGTTCTTCGCCGGCCAATTGCTGACCGAAGACGATCTGCAGTTGCTGTCGGATTATGCGGCGACCAAGGCGCGCCTGCACAACCGTTTCCTGCACGGCGCCGGCGTCGTCTGCGGCCTGCTGGTCGGTTGTCATCCGTGCGGCGACGGCAAGGTCATCGTCCATTCGGGCGCCGCGCTCGATTGCTGCGGCAACGACATCTACGTGCCGTGCTCGGTCGAGCTCGACATCAACAAGATGGTCGCCGATCTGCGCATCAAGATGCGCGGCGGCCACGATTGCGGCGATCCGTGCGAGGCCGAGTGCGATGACTCGCCCGACGACGTGAAATGCCTCGACAGGAAGGGGCGTCGCTACTGTCTCTATATCGAGTATTGCGAGGAACTCGAGGAGCCGGTCACGCCCTATGTCAGCAATGGCAATTGCGCGGTTCAGGTATGCAAGCCCACGCGCATCCATGAGGGCTACAAGTTCGAGTTGCGCTGCCCGACGGAGGAACACGAACCCGACAACATCTCGACCCGAATACGCGCCTGCATCGGCGATCTGACCAGTGCCGACAAGTCCGCCAGCGATGCGCTGGCGACCGAAGCCTACAGCCGTCGTTATCGGCAGGCCGCGCCCTTGGCGAAGGCGGGCCGGATCGTCGAGTTCACCGACGCCGATCACAGCCAGCTCAAGTCGGCGCCGCAAGCCTTGTCCGGCTTGCGGGCTGCGGCACAGGACGGGGTGCCCGGGGTCGCAGGGACCGACGAGCCGATCACGGAGAGCCTGGTCCGGCGCATGCTCGATCAGTACCAATCCACCGCGTCGGCGATCATCCGCTACGACTTGCAGAGCGAGGAGACGAAGAAAGCGCTGGAAGGGACCATGCGCGGCCTCGGTCACGACGTCGAGGCGGCGCGTTCCATGATCCAGTCGGGGGGCCCCCGGTTGAGGACCCTCTCGGCGGCGCATATGGGGTCGGCGCGCGATCGCATCGTGGCCGAGACCTGGATCGGGCAGGGCATGCAATGGACCGATCCCAAGCTGGCCGAAGAGCAGAAAGCCAGCGAGCCGCAGCTCCTCTATGCCTACAACGCGCCGACCTCGGCGGCCCAGAGCAAGCAGTTCGTCAGGGACCTGGAGCAGCTCAGGGACTGGCTGGTCGATCGGCTGGACCACAAGCCGCTGTTCAGTGACTGCCGGCTGCGGTGCGACGTCCTGGCGATCGAGCTGCCGGACAACAACGGCAGAAACGATCCCAAGTTGGTCGTCGACGCGACGATCAAACTCGTCGAGGTGTTCCTGCGCTACCTCGTCGACTGCATTTGTGCGGCCCTCAATCCGCCGTGCCAGCCCTGTCACGACGATGCCGTCAAGCTGGCTTGCCTGACGGTGGAAGACTGCGACGTCGTCCGCATCTGCAACCTGGAGCGCACCTTCGTGCTGAGCGCTCCTGCGATGCGCTACTGGCTGCCGTTCCTGCATACCATCGGAGAACTGCTCGAGAGGGCGTGCTGCGAGTTCGATATCCGGTTGTCCAAGCCTCGCGGTACCGTAAATGTCGACCGCAACCCGCCGGCGGTCGCGGTATTCGGGCGCAAGCAGAGCTATATGGCTACCACCGCACCCGCCTATCGTCACGTCGATGAACAGCCGCAGCTTGCGGCACTGATGCAGATCGCCAATATCGACCAGCGACAGCTCAGCGCCGCGATCAACTTCATGGGCGATGTGGGAGGGCTGGCGCTGGCGACCCGCGATTTCCCGGCCGGCGGGTTCGACCGCGACCTTCTGGGCTTCGGCAGGCAGGCGAAGACATCCTTGATCGACACCGTGGTCAAGGAGCCTGAGCTGCAGGAGTCGCTGGTCAAGTCGTTCGAGAAGCGCTTTGCCGACACCGAGGTCGCGTCGGACAAGGTTGCCAAGGAGCTGCAGGCAGCGCTGCGCGACCAGAAGAGGCGCAACGACAGCCTGGAGCGCCGGCTGGCGAAGCTCGAGTCGGGTCGCCCGTCATGAGCGCGATCAGTCCCGGCGCGTTTCGGCGCCCCACCTTCTACGAAGGCCAGATCATCTCGGCCGCCGATCTGAATTCGGTCGTCATGACCGCTCAGGTCGCCATTGCCCAGCACGAGCGCTATCTCCATCTACCCGGCATCGCCGAAGGCTTGCAGATCGAAGGGATCGAGCGGACGACGTCGGGCGGCGAAACCTACCAGGAGGTGACCGTCAAGCCGGGGCTGGCGGTCGATGGCAACGGCAGGCATCTGGCGATCGCCACAGCCGAACGGCTCAGCGAAGACTTGTTCGACGATCTGGGTGTCGCCATCAACGATCCGCTGGCCTACTACCCGGTGTTCCTGTCGGGTCGGGACGAAACACCGGCCGCTTCGGGCGCCCCCACCTCGGGCTGCCGGGGCAGCGCGCCGACACGGATCGTGGAGATCGCCGTCATCGGCTTCGGCCGGGTCGAGGATGCGGCCGATCCCAACAATGTGGTAACGGCCGACGTTACGGCCGGCCCGGGCGGCGACGCCGGTACCGCGCCGTGGCGGGTCCTGCTCGGCTTCGTCCAGTGGAACAGTGCGCTCAAGCGCTTCAGCGCGGTCACCTCGAGCCATGACGGCATCTCGCCCGCCTATGCCGGCGTGCGGGCCGACGAGGTGGTCGCGCGCGGTGGCAAGCTTGCTTTGCGAACGGCACCACGGACCGTCAGCGGCAACCTCGCTGTCGAGGTCGAAGGCGGGGCGACCGGCGAACTGCGATTCGGTGCACAGAACAGCAGCGGCAATATCGTTCCGGTATTCACCGTCAACGCCAAGGGCGATCTGTTCGCGGCCGGAAAGATTTCCGGCGCCGTGCCGGGCGGGGCCCAGTTCCAGACCGGTTCGACTTTCGACGGCATGCTGCTGGCTCTGCCGCCGGGAGTCACCCAGGCCCAGGTCGACAGCGGAGCGGTGACGCTGCAGGCGCATGTGACGCCCCACTATGGCATCCCGGCATTGCCGCCGCCGGCTGCGCCCCACCGCTGGCTGATGACGCCGATCGAATGCCGCGTGGTCGATCGACGGGTCTATTGCCGCGTGCGCTGGACGCGAACGGATACCAACCAGATCCAGGAAATGCCCGGCGTCTGCGACTACACGCTGACCGCCTTCACGAAGGCTTGAGAAGAGGAGGGTGCCTTGGCCAGCAAGATGGATCTGATCATCGCCGGTCCGGCCCGCCACGTCCTTGCAGCCGGCGTCCGCCAGGATGTGAGTGGACCGCAACCCGATGCAGCCGCGCTTGTCGGCGACGGGCTGATGATACGCGACCCCGTCAGCGGTGTAACGCTGCTGACCGTATTGGCCGAGCACCTGGCCGTGCAGTCCGTCGATCTGCGCGACGATGTCTTGATGATGGCGAGAGAGTTCATCCTGGTCGAGAACCTTCCGGAACAAGGCACGGCGGGTGCTGCCGTGCCGGTCGCGTTCAACGGGTCGACCATCGTCGTCAACATCCCGGCCCAGGCTCCCGAGGGCGGCGCGAAGGTCTGGGTCTATGTAAGCGGTGCGGCACAGCCGATCGTCCATCAGCTCCAGATACCCAAGTTGGCGACGACGGCATCGGAGCCGCTTGTGCTGGCGAGCGGCATCTACTGGGCACTGGTGCTGGCGCCGGGCTGCAAGGCAGAGATCGTCAAGGCCACCATCCCGTAACGGCGCAAGCGATGACCGAGGTCGTCATCCGTCACTGCATCCTGCGCGTGGTCCGGCACGGCGGCAGAAGCTGGGGGCCGGATCGCCGGGGCCTTGTCGATCGGGTGACGCGGATGCTGCCGCAGTTGATCGCGGCGCGACTGGAAGAATTGCTCGGCGAGGCCGACGGTGAAATCGCCGAGCCGATCCGCGTCGCGATCAAACTGAACGGCGTGGGTCCCCTCAGTGACGCCGGCTTGCGGGAGGCCGTTTCCGCCGCCCTCACGGCCGACAGCTTGCCCCTGCAGGCGGGCTCTGGATTGGCGCCGCCGCGGTCGGCGTCGCAGGCCGACCCAATCGCGGCGATTTCGGCGACACCATTGGAGGACGCCGGACTGTCCGCAGCGATGACGTCCCAAGGTCTGCGGGCACTGCTCCTGCGCTGGCGGAACCAGGGAGACTTGCTGCGCCGTCTGCGCGGCTTTTCGCCGGTGACGCTGCGGGCCTGGCTCACGGCCCTGGTCGAAACCGTGGATCGGTCGGCCGAAGAGCCCGAGGTCGATGCCGAGGTCCTGGCCCGGGAGGCTGCGACCATCCGCGATCGGCTGATCGAGGCGGGCGGATTGCGTGGTCACACCGATCGCCTTCGCCTCCTTCTGATGGTGGAACTCGCGGCGCGGCACCGGCGGCTGCCACCATCCGACAGGCTCTGGCGAATGATCGATACCGCCGTTCCGCCTGCCTCGACGCCAGCGCAAACGGCGGCGGCGGCAGGGGCGTTACCGGCGACGGAAGTCGATGCCGCGTCGCCGCCGGTCCAATTCTCAGGGCCTGACCAGGCCGTCCGTCGGGCAACGCCGGCGGCACAGTCGAGGCCGGTCGCGCCGACGCTGGGCAAGGATGTCGCGCTCTGTTCCGTGCTGCCGTTCCTGGTGCTCGGCATGCTGCGCCGCATCGGATGGCTCGAGGTTGCCTCGGCCACCTTCGAGGCCCTTGCAATGCCCGATCGCGGGGCCGTCTTCGCAACGGCGCTCGCCTACAAACTGCTGCCGCCGCCGCGCAAGGGATGGCATCGCAATCCAGAGATCCTGCGCACCGCAGCGGCCTTCGCCGGGCTCGATGTCGCGCCGTCGCCGGCGGCATTCGAGGCCTGGCACCGCGACGCCGAGGGAGGGCTGAGCGCGATCGACGGGTTCGTGGTGACCGAACTTGCCAACGGACATGATGTCGAGCAGCCGCTGCTAATCGCCAGGCCGACCAATCATCTCGGTGCGGGATGGTTGCTGCTCGATGCCGATGGCTTGTTTCCGGTGGCGTGGGCCGGGGACGAAGGCAGCCTGCTGTCGAGTCTCGCAGAGTTTGGTCCATCGGTGGTGGTGGTGGTCAGCGCGGAGGCCGCCTCGCCCGAATTGATACGCGGCTTGATCGGAGCTCGGCGCGCTTTCGTGACGGACGCTCGGCCGGGACGCGGCGAAGACCTGCAACGGCTCGCAGGCATGCCCGGCATATGGACATCGGCGGCAGAGGCGTCGCCGGATCGCCTGCGCGCCGCAGCGAAGCGCCAGGCCGAGCTGGAGGCGGCCGCGGCCGGCATCAACCGCGCCTTGATCGCGCAAAGACCCGTGGTGCCGGGCCGTGACGGTCTGGACATCGAGCGCGCTGCGCTACTCTCGGCATCGACCGGGCTTGGAATGCTAGCCTGGACATTGTGGCGTGACCGCGAAGCGGTCGATCCGCTGCTGGCGCTGGACCGTTTGGGTGATCTCGACGGATCGGCCCGCTTCACCGAGGCGGCTGTCGCGATTCGCCCCGCCATCGGTCGCCGCTACCTCGACCTGAAGGAACACAAGGTCCTGGACGACATCCCGGGAGTACCGTGGCTCGGAGGCCGAACGGTGACGTTCGTGGGCCCGTGATGACTCTGGTCGCCAATCCGGAGCCCTTGATGTCCGACCGGTCGCCGGACAGGGAACTTGCGGTCGAGCATCTGCTGCTGAGGCTGCGCCCCATCAATCGAGCCCTGAAGATGGCTGCCGAAAGCCGCGCGGCGATCGGCGCCAAGCTGATGCGCCCCGATGTTCGGCAGAGTTGCATTACCGAACAGCATGTCCTCCAGTTGTTTGCCGAAGCCGACAGGTTTTCCAAGGCGGCAAGTGCGTTGCCCTTCGATCTTCAGCCGACGGCCGACGAATCGCGCCAGGAGGAGCGACTGCGCAACGTGGCAACGCGGCGCGGCTGGAGGCTGCCGCTCGATACCATGGCCGAGCAATTCGACCTGACGTCCTTCGAGACGAATGCGGTGCTGGTTTGCGCCGCGCCACAAGTGTCGAACGCCTATCATCGCATCTACGCCTACATTCATGACGACCTGAACCGTCTGGCGCCCAGCCTCGAACTGATCATCGGGCTGCTGTCATCGAGCTTGATCGAACAGTTTGCGCACCGCGAGAAGCTGGCGCCGCAGGGCCTGCTGTGCCGTCACGGCATTCTTCGCGCCGAGACCGAACCGGCCAATCCGCTGCATCGCGAATACAGGCTCGACGTCGCGGCCTTCGATGCGCTGGTGCGGCCCGGTGTCGACTGGCGCGGCGCCTTCCGCGATGCCGACCTTGTCGAAACGGCGTCGGCGCTGCCGCTGGCGATCTTCCCCGATCGGCAGGAGCTCCTGCGGGTGACGGGGCTGCTGCAGACGGGCGGCCGATACGCCATCGGCCTGTGGGGCAAGCCTCACCATGGTGGCGCCGAGGCGGCTGCTGCCGTGGTGTCGGCGGCCGGCCGCATGCTGCGCCGCTTCCCGATGGAGCCGGCGGAAGAGCCGCACGTCGGCGAGTTCCTGCGGGTGGCCGAAGCTCTCGATGCCGTGGTCTGGATCGATGCCGACAACCTGCCGGGCCGTGAAGATGCGGCCCGGCTCGCCGCCCGACTGACGGCGCGCTCCGTGAGCGTCCTGACGACCGGCAGCGAGCCCTGGCGGCCGCTCGAATTGCTGAACGGCCGCGCCCTCATCGACGTGGTGCTTGCGGCTCCCGGCCGGTTGGAGCGTCAGAGGTTCTGGCAGGCCGCGGCGCCCGATGCCGGACCGCAGACCTGCCTGACCCTGGCCGACCGGTATCAGTTCAGCCCGGGCGCCATGCGCGCCGCTGTTTCGGCCGCCGAGCTGCATCGCCGCACGACCTATGGCGATGCCGATACGGCGTCCGACGTCTCGCTCGAGCGCGCCTGCCGCACGATCAGCCTGCGGCAGGTCTCCCAGTTCGCCAGGACGATCATGCCACGCCGTCGCCCGGAGGAGCTTGTCCTTCCATCCGACCTGCATCGGCGGGTCGTCGAGGTCGCCGGTTTTTACCGTGCCCAGGCGCTGGTCGACGAAGGCTGGGGGTTCGGGCGCCTGCTGTCGGGGGGCGGTATCAAGGTGCTGATGACGGGCGATAGCGGCACCGGCAAGACCGCCGCCGCAGAAGTGATCGCCGGAGAAGTCGACCGCGACCAGCCGATGCTGAAGGTCCATCTCGCCAGTGTCGTGTCAAAGTGGGTGGGCGAGACGGAGAAGAACCTGGATGCGGTGTTCCAGCACGCCGAGGAAAGCCACGCCGTGCTGTTCTTCGACGAGGCCGATTCGTTGTTTGCCAAGCGTGGCGAGGTCGACAAGGGGTCCGACAGATACGCCAATCTCGAGGTTGGCTTCCTGCTTCAGCGACTGGAGGATTTCGGCGGTTTGGCAATCCTCGCCAGCAATCACAAGGACCAGATCGACGAAGCCTTCATGCGCCGCTTTCAGGTGGTGCTGCACTTTCCCCGGCCGACACCGGGCGAGCGCCTGCGCCTGTGGCGCCTGGCCCTGCCGCCGCAGGCGCCGCTGGACGCCGACATCGACTTCGACCTGCTGCAGAAGCTCGATCTGACGGGCGCCGGCATCGTCAATTCGGCCCGGACCGCCGCGCTTCTGGCGGCCCTGGAGCAAGCGCCCGGTATCGGCATGGCGCACCTGGTTCCGGCGATCGCCCGGCAGTTCCAGCACGAGGCACGCTTGCTGCCGATGTCCCAACTCGGTCGTCATGCCGCGCTTGCGGCGGCGCCCCCAGCGCCACCCCCATGAGTCCGCCGCGCACGCGACCGCGACGGCCGAGCGTGACGGTCACGCATGAAACGAGGCCGAAGGGACCCCCGCGCGCACCGCCTCGGCGAGACCCGTTGCAATCCGCCTATGGAAACAGCGTCGCCAATACGATCGTCTTCACCGACCCGCTCGTGATCACGGCGTCGCCGCCCAAGCCGGCCGACACGATCACCTTCGAGCCGGAAGTGATCACGGCCCGGCCGCCTCCTGCCGCTCCGAGCAAGACCATCACCTTCGAGCCGGAAGTGATCACCGCCCGGCCGCCCCCTGCCGTTCCGAGCAAGACTGCCGTTCCGAGCAGAACCATAACGTTCGAGCCGGTGGTGATTACCGCGCGCGCTCCGGCTCAACCGGAGAAGCCGCCGCAGACGGCAGGCAGCGAAGCGATCGTGCTGGCGCCCGTGACCATCTACGGGCGGGCGCCGCCGCGGGAAGCTGCTGCCAAGGATCCCGCCCCAGCTGCCAAGGTCGGCAAGGACGGCGAGGTGGTGTTCGAGCCGGACGTCATCGTCGGTCGCGCCCCGGGAGTTTCGGTAGAGGCGGGAGAGGGTCCTGATCAGACCGGTCCGCTCGGGAAGATGGCACCGGACGACAAGCGGCCTCCATCGGCGACCGATCTGAAGCACGTAGACCCTGACGGCACGCCCAAGCCCAAGGCGACCGCCGGCGAGGAGGGCGAGGCCGTCGTTCCAGAAGGCGAGGACGAGGAGAGCGAGAGGAAGCCCGGCGCGCCGGTCTCGAAGGACGACAAGGTCTCGGAGGAGGGGCTGCCGAAGCCGGCCGCCGTCGCCCAGCAGGCGGCGGCCCCGCAACCGGCCGCCGCTGCCGAGAGCGGCGGCGTCGCCGACCTTGCCGCCTGGCGTTCGCGGGTCAGCGCGGCTACGGCCGCGACGCCACGGCCGACTTTGGGGTCTGCGCCGGTCGCAAGCGTCACGGTCATCTCGGTTACCGGCCGCGCCGCCGGTGCCAGGCACCGGGCCGGCGGCGCGGCAGTGGCGAAGGACGCCAGGAAGGCCGTGCGCCCGCCGCCCGAGGTCCCCAAGCAGCTTCCGCCGCCGCCGCCGACGCCGGTGCCGGCGGCGGACAAGCTGATCACCGACGCCTCCGACAAAGAAATGCCGGAGCAGAAGCTTCCTGTCCTCGAGCAGCGCGCGCCTGATGCCGCCGTGCCGACGATGGATACCGAGCTCGCCAGCGACATCGGCAGCAAGATCGAGATACCGCCGCCGGAGCCGAAGCCGGAACTGGCTCCCGGTGAGAAGAAGCCGCTGGACACCAAACAGGTCAAGAAGCTGAAGGACGCCAAGGCCAAGGAACCGGAGCCCGACAAGCGGGCCAAGCCCGGCCAGCAAATGACCTTGAAGGACACGGCGCCCAAGCCGACGCCGGGCGTCGAGGTCGGCACCAAAGGGCAAAGCCGCAAGAAAGTGGCGCTGGTGCTGGCCGAACTGCTGCGCAGTCCGGATGCCGAAGCCGGCAAGATCGTGGCCGAATCGCGCCAGGAAGCCTATCCGCAAAGTGCCCTGGAGCGCGAATACCCGGCGCTCGGCGAAGAGAAGAAGGACGAGGTCGTCACCGACCTCAAGACACAGGTCGATCAGATCCGCGCCATTGCGGGGATCTCGGCCGACGAGCTGGACCAGGCGATCAAGAGCCGCGAGGAGTCGCTTCAGAAGCTCGCCGCCGGCGCCAAGGACGCCTTCGCCGACGCCGACAAGGAAGCCAAGGAGGAAACCAAGAAAAGCGGCGAGGAGGCCGCGGAGAAAATCGCCGGTGCGCGCGAGGCCATCGACGAGGACACGATCCAGAAGATGATCGCCGCGACGGGCGAAGCCGATCCGGAGGTCGTGAAGCTCAGGCGCGACAAGGGCTTGCGCGACCTGTCGCGCCGGGCGGCCCGACAGGACGTCTATTACGAGAAAACGGGTGAACGCCGGATCAAAGCCCTTGATGCGTCGCACACCCGGATGCGTAACGCCTACAAGAACGCCGCGAAGGCCGATCAGGAAAAAATATTCAAGAAGGTGTTCGACGAGGCCAGGAAGGCCAAGAAGACCGACGACGAGGCCAAGAAGCAGGCAACCACCCAGTCGGAAAGCGACGCCCTGCCGTACTTCCAGTGGGCGGCGAGACGGACGGAGGATCTCAAGCGGCAGTTCCAGGCGCTGACCACGGAGGCCGCCGGAACTACGAAGACCCACCGTGACGGCATGAAGACCGCCCTGGAAAGCGCCAAGGGATTGCTGCGCGACTGGGCCGAACAGAAAATCGCCGAGCAGGAGAGCTGGTGGGACCAGATCATCCGCATGTTCCGCGAATGGCGGCAGGACGCCGCAGACGACGCAGCGGCCTGGGAAGAGGCCCGCAACGAGGCGCTGCGCGACAGCCTGGTCGGCGATCTGCAGATGATCGACGACATCCATGCCGCCGCGGCGAGCGGCGTCAACATGCAGGCCTACATCCAGGAGCGTGGCCTGGACCAGGCCCAGTCGACGGTGCTGCAGACCTATTTCGGCGGCGACAAGGACGCACCCCGCGACGCAGTCGGCGCGGTCGCCGCCGGCATGCGCATGCGCGTTCGAATGGCACGCAAGCCGGGCATCACCGAGTTCATGAAATCGGAGGTGATGAAGCGGCCGGACGGCGAATGGCGACAGCTCGGCAAGATCGGCAACGCCGAACGACCACCGTTCAACGTGGTCGGCCTCGGCTCCGACCTGCATGCGGCGATGGACCAGTGGGGGACCGACGAAGCCAAGATCTACACGGCGCTCGCCAACCTGACGCCGGTTCAGGCGCGGGCAATCCGCGCCTTCTACCAGACCCGCTACAACAGGTCGCTCGACGACCATCTCGAATCGGAGATGAGCGGCGCCGAATTGACGCGCGCCCAGGCGCTCCTCGAGGGCAATCAGACGCTGGCGGACGTGGCGACCCTCCGGGAAGCCATGAGCGGTCCGGGCACCGACGAAGATGCGATCATGCAGGTGCTGCGGAACAAGTCCGCCGAGGAGCGCGCGGCGATCGTTGCCCAGTACAAGAAGCAGTACGGCGTCGATCTGAATGCCGAACTGAAGGACGAGCTCGACGACGGCTGGAGCAGCCATCACGACTACGACCGCGCCAGCGCGCTGATGGCCGGCGACACGGCCAAGGCCGACGCCATCGCGATCGACCAGGCCATGCATGGCGGCATCACCGGCGCCGGCACCGACGAAGGCGCCATCACCAGGATCTACGAGCAGACCCGCACCGAGGTCGAGGCGGAGGCGGCGCGCAAGGGCTGGTCGACGGCCGAGATGGAAGCCGAGATCAAGCGGCGCAACCTCGCAATCGAGCAAAAATACGAAACCAAGTACGGCGATCCGACCCGCAAGCTCGACGGCACGTCGGGCCAGCCGAGCGCGTTACGGGCCGCCTTCAAGTCGGAAATGTCGGATGCCGAGCTCGATCTCGCCAATGCGCTGGCCGACAACGACATCGTCGCCGCCGACGCCGCCCGCATCGGCGTCGAGAAGGAATCCTTCATCACCAGCGACGAGACGGTCAACAAGGTTCTCGAGTCGCAATATGCGCGGGCGCGCAAGGACGCCGAACGCGACAAGACTCTCGACCTTCAGTTCCGGGCCGAGGTCGATGCGTTGCGCGACAAGCCCTGGAGTCGGGAACAGTGGGCGCGCGAGCGGGAGAAGGCCAAGGGCGAGGTCGAGGCGACCGCCAAGGCGCAGGCCAAGCTCAACATGAGCAAGCTCGAGAACGCCTTCGACGACAAGTACAGCAAGTTCGGCAAGGGCGGCCTGCAGGTTCTGATCGCCTTCAACATGTCGGGAGACGACCAGGACAAGGCGTGGAAACTGATCAAGCAGGGCGGCGTCCTGGAGCCCGCACAGGAGATATTCTACGCCGTCAACGGCATCGGCACCGACGTCGACGCCTTGAAGCGGGTTCTCAAAGGCAAGAGCCCGGCGGAAATCGACGCGATCAGGAAACAGTGGAAGAAGCTCTATCCCAACGAGCCCGACCTCGATTCGCGCATCTACGAGGAAGTGGGCGGCCGCGATGAGCGGGACATGAAATGGGGCCTCGAAGGGGAGCCTCAGACGCTCGACGGCAAGATCAAGCGCGCCCAAGAGCGGATGGATTACGAGAAGACCGCCTACAGTCTCGGCAACAGCTTCTCCGGCGAAGAGCGCGCCTTCATGGAGGAGGAATACAAGGCGCTGGTCGAAGAGAAAGCGAGCTTCGAGAAGTTGTCGCTGTCGATGCCGCCGCGGCGTCCCGACGAGAGCAACGAAGTCTACATTGCACGCCTTCTCGACGAGACGGACGCGCTCCGGGAGCCCAAGCGCCAGAACGAAAGCGACGACGAGTACGCGGCGCGTCTGGCCAAGGCCTCGAGCCAGGGGGCGCTGCTGGACAAGTACGCCTACTCCAAGGAGTCGTTCAACCTGCAGGAAGGCTACTTCGACCGCTCGGTCGAGGATCACCGCGCGGCGGTCGATTCGCTCGCCGATACCGTGGCCAATATCGCGGCGATCGTCGCGACGGTGATCGTCATCGCGGTGGCGTCCTTCTTCACGGCCGGCACCGGTGGAGCCGCGATCATCGCAGCACTGGCCAGCGCCAAGGTCGCCGCGGCCGCCGCGATCGCCGCCGCCGCCGCGACGATTGCCAGCAAGCAATTGCTCAAGGGAAAGGCGTACAGCAGACAGGAAATGGGCGTCGACGCGATCGTCGGTGTCGTCGATGCGATCGCTTCTTACGCCACGGCGGGACTGGGCGGCGGCCTGTTGAAGTCGCTGCGCGCCGGAGCCCCCGCCTCGAAGCTCGCCACCATGGCGTCCAATACCAAGATCGCGGGAAAGCTCGCCAAGGCGGCCGCCAGCGAGCGGCTGGCGACGCGCGTCTTCGCCAATGCCCTGGCCGAGGGAATGGAAGGAGTCGCCTCGACCCTGCCGTCGGCATTGGTCGGCAACGTCCTCGACGAGAAGAACTGGGCCAAGGGCAATCCGCTGACCAACATCCTCGGCGGCACCCTGATCCAGACCGGCATCGGCGCCGGCCTCAGCGGCGGCCTCGGAGGGCTGGGTGGCATCGGCAAGCATGTCGACGAGGTGGCCGACGCCTTGCCCCGCGGGCGCAAGGAGCTGGCCAGCGGACTGGCGGAGAACAGCGACCTCCTGGCGAAGCGCGGCGCGCCCGCCGACCGCCTGGCAGCCTGGAAGGGGTGGAAGGTCGACAATCCCGGGCGCCCCTACAAGGAATTCCTCAACGAATTCGACGCCGGCATTCTGGCCAAAGAGGTCGACGATTCGGCGCGTCACGCCCTGCAGCGGGAGATGCGCGGCGAGCTGCTGAGCGGCATTCCACCTGCGCAGCGCGGCCAGTTCGCCGACGTGCCCATCCATGTCATGAGCGACGCCGATTTCCAGCGCTTCACCAAGAGCGCCAGCGGCAAGGCCGTCGTCGTCTTCGAGAACGGCATGCCGCGGGTCATCCTGCGGGAGGGCGCCGATCTCACGGCGCTGCGGGAGGAAGGCATTCACCTCCTGCAAAGCAGGGATCCGAAACTGGCCAAGAAGTTCGCCAAGATCGACGAAACGCGGCTGGCGAACTGGAAGAACCTCGACCTCGACGAACAGCTCGACCTTTACCACACCAAGCTCGATATCGAGCTCGACGCCCAGCAGCGGCTGGTCAAGAGCCTCGACGAGGAGCTGGCGGGGCTCGACGATCCGGCCTTGCGCAAGGGCCTGCTGGAGCGGCGCGAAGCGGCATTGAAGAACTTCGAGAATCTGAAGAACCGGCTCGACGAGGTGACGGGCATCACCCCGACCGAGCGATTGAAGATCGCCAAGGGCGAGATCGATCCGCCGCAATATCTCGACCAGGAACCGCGGCTGTTCACGAAAAATGCCCATGATCCGGCAAAGAGCTCGGAGCTCACCGAAGTCCTCGGGCGCAAGGCGGCCGCCGAGGGGGCCATCGTCACGATCCGCCGTGAATTGGCGGAAAGCGCGGACAAGGGACTGTCCCACCGGATGCAGGGAATTCTGAACGACTTGGACTTTGTCTGGAACGAACTGGGCAACCGCACGACGAGCTTTCTGGCCCATGTCCGTCGCGAGATCAGGGCGAGCGGAAAGTTTCCGTCGCACAAGTTCGACGTCAGCCGCGGGGTCGAGAGCTTCCTGGAGGCGCTCAGGTCCGTGCGAGACCTCAAGCAGATCGACAAGCTCGAAGAATTCGTCGCGGGAACGAAGCGTCTTTTCGACGTCAAGGGCGTCAGCCTCGTTCACATCGATCCGTTCGTGAAGCTGGCACCGTTGATCGAGAGCCCGCGCAAGCTCTTCAGCCTGGTCGAGGATCTCGCATCACTTGGAAGCTTCCGGAAGAAGGCGTTGCCGGATGTGGCAGAAGTCGTTGGCACGGTGGCGCGCTCTTCGGCAGACGGTCCGCGGTTGGCTGGCGAGTTGACCGACGATCTCGCGGCGTTGGCCGAGAAGGCCAAAGTCAGGGACAAGATCGACAAGTCCCTGAAGCTGGCCGATTGGACCGAAGCGCAGAAGGCGCTGGATGATGCCGGTGACGCACTGAAAGCCAAAATTGCCAAGATCCCCGGCGCCGATGGAGACGGTCTCAACAAAGTCCTCGAAGAGATGTCGCGAACCGGGCGCTTCAACTGGGATGTGTTCAAGGAAACCCTCACGGAAGCCTATCCGCTCGAGAAGCAGAAGTTCACGCCTCTGCGCGATATTGTCGAAGACTTGAAGAAGGCCGCGATCGAGGGAAAGGAGGCCTGGCTGGACATCGATGTCGGGCCCATCCTGCATTGGGGGCCGGTCCTCGAAAAGCTTCATGGCGAGCTCGACGAAGCTGGGCAGAAAGCGCTGATCAAGCTGGTCAGGGACAAGCTGGCCGAAAAACTGCCGAAACTGAGCAGCGAGGGCTACAAGAGCTACCGTCATTTGATCCGCGACAAGGTCATGGATCATGTCATCGCCGGGAGTTCGCCACGTGCTCAGATGAAACGGTTCAAAGCCTTCATGGAGGTGGTGCGCGACAGGGACAATGCGTCGATCGGCGAATACTTCTCGGCCTTTCGTCGCAAGATTTTCGAAGGCGGCGAGGTCAGGAAGATCCAGGGGCCACTTTCGGGGGCAACGAATGTCAAAGGAGCCAGTCGCCAGATCGACGGTGTCGGAGAGATGGTCGACGGTGCGCTCGAGGTGCCGAATGGAAAGAAAATTCCGGACGGGCCGCAGGAAGGCGGCCGCTACCTTGTCGAGGACAAGGCCGGAAATTCTTTTGACCTCGATCAGGCGCGAATCTATTCGGACCGACTAGAGAAAGGTACCCTCAAGACCGCGGATCCAGAAGAGGTCAAGGGGCTCATCTATTTCGCGGAGGATCCGAAACATGCCAGCCGCATTGTCAACAAGCTCGATGGCGAAGGTTTGGACAGACGAATCATGGTTGCGACCTTCGACGAACAGGGCGAACTGTGTTTCTTGCCAAGGACCATCGCGCCGCCTCCACCTCCACCGCCGGCCGAATTAGTGAAGCCATAATGCCGACCAAGCCGAAGTTGCCGAGTAGACTTTCCTTCAATTGCTACGCAGTCGAGGGAGACTTCCGGACGTTCGCGGCATCGGTCTTCGAGGCGGTCCGCGAGGCGGGTCTTGCAGAGCCTGTCCGATGGTCGACGCATGGCGCCGACGGAAAGGCCGACGTTGCCCGCGCTGTCGACGCGCTGCCGCGCACTCCGGCGGAAGCGGGAAAATCGCGGTCCTACATCGAATTTGACCTGACCGCCGGATTCGGTGGGATGGTTCAGTACTTTCCGGACAATCAGGGGCAGCCGACCGCTCGGGCAGGGCTGCAATGGACGTCGACGAAGGTCGCGGATCGCGAGGGCGACGCCAGGAAGTTCCAGGCGGGATGTGTGGCGATCTGCACGGCTCTGATGGGAAAGTTCGACGTCTATTCGGCCGATCTGCGGCCGGACTCGGAAGGTCACTGCATTCCCGTCGTCCCTCTCGTGAACGCCAACAGCCATATCGTCGTGGTCACGCCCGGCGGGGTCGGCCAAGCCTACGACGAGCCCGATCGATTCTGGGCGGCAGGATGGAGTACCGTCAGTGAAAGCAGGGGCCGGCGCCTGCTGGCGCGCGACGTGGAGGTCCTCGGCGGACCGGAATACCTGGAGAGGATCATCGACCCTCAATGGGCGATGGCGCGCGCCGCCAAGCCCGGCAGGACGCGATACGACCCGCCCACCGTACGCGCCGAAGAGGCGAAGATATTCAATCGCGGCGACGCGCGGCTGCATGCCGTGGGTTACTCGGAGGCGGAGCAACTGCTCGAATATTCCTGCGCACTCGAAAGAGGTCAGCACGTCCAGGGGTGGGAGATCTACGCCCTCCTCACCATCGTGAAAGAGGGCAAGAGCACGGAGGGATGGCCGGTCAAGACCGTCCGTATCGTCTTTCTGGAGAAATGGATGGCCGAGCAGGAGAAGCGGCCCTTGCTCGATATCGGCTGCCACGTCTGGCACTATCAGGACGACGGCGAGCTGAGAGAAATCACGGAGTAGGCGATGGGCGACGGCGCGGCAGAATTCCGCATGATCGTCGCCCCCGAGGTCGGCTTCGGCAGGATCGCCCAGACGATGGCCGATATCGGCCTGGTGGCGGGGCCCGACGACGCCGTGACTGCGCCGGCCATCCCCGGCGAGCGCGAGTTTGCCTATTGGACCAGCCCGAACGACGCGGGGCGGGTCCACTACAGCTTCAATCCCGCCGTGGCGTTGCGTGTCCTCACTTTTTCCGGCTCGTCGGCACTGGGCTGGCACGCATCGGCGTCGGAAGGACTGGCGCAGCTCCGCCCGCTCGAGATCGCCGCCTTGCTGCAATCGTCGTCGCGCCGTGATGTGCTTCTCGGTCTTTATGCCGCCGCCGAGCTGAGGACCATCGGCCTGATCGCCGACGTCGATGCGCTGCGTATCCATACGGACAGGCGGATCTCCCAGACAGCGGCGCAGGTCGCCGAAAAGCTCGCGCTGGCACTGGTCTCCATAGGTGCGGAGCGTCTGGCGGCGGCCGGGCGCCGGCATCCCGATCGCTCGGCTGTGTTTGCCCATCTCGGCGACGCGCCAGACCGGTGCGAAATATTGCGATGGCTATTGCACGACGGACACGGAGGCTCGTCCGAGACGGTGAAGCTGTTGCGCTCCGGTCTGACCGATGCCGATTGGCGGGTGCGCGTGACGGCGATGATGGTGACGGGCCGCCTGAAGCTGCAGGTCCTTTGGCAGGAGGTCCGCCAGATGGAGCTTCCCACCACCAGCCGCAGTGGGCTCGACGCGCGTGGCCGTTCCCTTTTGATGGCGGCACGCAAGGCCGTTCTGTCGGAGATTGCCGATGAATCTCTGCCACAGGACGACAGCGCCGGCGCGGTGCTGACGCGCGAGCTGCGGGATGCCATTGCCGGACGCAATGGCGCGGCGCGCGGAGAGGTGGGAGAGTGGGTCGATGGATGGGTTTCGGTCGGAACTCCCGGCCAAAGGCCCCGTTGACGGATATCCGGCTGCAAGACTGAGGGAGGCCATCATGGCGGACAACCGGAAAAAGGTGTTCGAACGCTTCGAGGAAAAGCTGGCGAAGCTCGAGGCGCT
>Ga0209933_1000861_pt1 | contig 40789 bp, 35 predicted proteins | sample ThiBiot_300_biof_FD_183944 | JGI IMG/M metagenome (GOLD analysis project Ga0209933, IMG submission 183944) | Wastewater bioreactor microbial communities from Cape Town, South Africa - Thiocy_cont_300_biof (SPAdes) | ecosystem: Engineered > Bioremediation > Thiocyanate > Unclassified | place...
ACTTTGCCCCGCTCCACTATGAACGGCATTTACGACTATCGACTCCCCAGCCCGGCCTTACGCGAATACGTGCGTATGTTCCAGATTATTGGCTGTGAATTTCCGGCGTCGTTAGCTGTTCTGCCAGTGAAAGCCTATTGGCCCCGCGCCGAAAACTGCCTGTCACTGTTTCCCAAAGACCCGGAGAAAATTGAATATGGCTTCGATGGCAAACCCCTCGAAAGTCCACGCTCGCGATTGTATGGCCAACATACGCTGGCTACTAATCGGCATGTCGGGCGCGATTTTATGGTGTTCCAGATCCAGTTTCAGCCGGGCGCTTTGTTTCGCCTGACGGGGCTTCCCATTTCGGAGCTGACCAATACGTTTATTGATGCTGAAGCTATTTTTTCGACGGAAATCCAGCGGGTCAATGAGCGGCTGAGTTATACCAGACACTACACCGAAATGATTCCGATTGTGGAAGATTTTCTGATATACCTTATCCATAAAGCCCGCCATAAATACGCACGACCCATTGATAAAGCCGCACAGTATCTGCTAAACTATCCGGCAGGTGTGCCCGGACTGGATTGGCTGGCCGATCAGGCCTGTTTATCGCAGCGGCAGTTTTACCGGCAGTTTGTGGAATCCAGTGGCGCAAGCCCAAAACTGTATAGTCGCATTGCCCGTTTCGAAAACGCAATGAAGCTGAAAAATGCCCGGCCCAACCTCGACTGGCTCAGTGTAGCGGTCGAGTTAGGGTATTACGATTATCAGCATCTGGTGCGTGATTTTAAGGAGTTTACTCAATTGACACCCAACGCGTTTTACGAAGCCGAAGCTAAATCGCCCGAGCGTGTATTTGGTGTGGCAGAAACCTAAATTGGTCATGCTCCTTACGCAGGTTTCAGTGAACGAGAACGGGTATTAACCGACTAGAAGCCTTACTATTGAATGGCCTTTCGAAACACCAAAGCCTTTCGCTACTAATCGAACAGCCAGCGACATTTCAAACGCAAATACCGGAATGGCGCAAATAGTCCCCCACACCGAAATCTGAGGATACAATCCAGCCATCACGCACATAGCAGACAGAAAAATCAAAGGCCCTCCAATGAAACCCAGGATCGGTATAAACCGGGGGGTGAGCTTTGACTTGTAAAGTAGGTAGCTTAGCATCAATGTATTGGGGCCTAATGCAATATTGGGGCCGAACAGGAACGTCCAGTCGTGGACGGCTACCAATACCTTACCCGCCATCAACAACGAATTTGTATCAGACGCTGATGCCGTGGCAAATTGATGATTCAAGCTCACGATGGTCAACAGGCTAATGATGCCAATGATAATGATCGCGGCTTCAAGCAGTCGGCCGCAAACGTAGCCAAGGGCAACACTCTCGTTTTGCATTTTCAGAACCGGGTATACGGAAATGGATGTGCCGATTACAGAAAAGGCAAGCAGGATCTCAAAAAAGGCGCCCATAATTACCTGGTCTTCGTGGGCAGAACCGTTTAGAATATAAGTCGGGTTATGTAGAATAGGGTCATATAACGCGAGGCCTGCAATAGCCGTGACAGCCGCGCTAATAAACAGCACACCGACAATTGTAGCGCGCACCTGGGTCGATTTCATCGTCTTTAACAGTAATGATTAGTTGATTTGGGATTAGGGGCGGCTTTATTCTCTGCTGCGACCAAACGGATTGGTGGCCCAGGGCTGGGATAAAAGCAGGCTGACGTTCAGGAATCGGTTGTAACGATCGATTCCATTCGATACGCTGGTGAGTCCGTAACTGTATCGCAGGTCGAGAGCCAGTCGTTTTTGTCGGACGGGAAAGGCGTAACCAATGCCCACCTGCGCGCCCGTTTCCCAACGATTGAATGTCCCGCTGGTATGCCCAAAGTCGAGTGTCATCTTTTTTTGTGGACTTACATCACTTCCCTCGATCGTCATTCTGCCGCCAAGTGTATAGTTCACATAAGGCCCACCATTCAGGTAAAAGCGGCCAAGGTGGAATCGTGCCAGCACAGGCAGCTCCAGCGTGTATAGTCGAACAGTTGACGGATTGGTGGTTATCGGATTATTCACTAGCAACTTACCTCCCTTCATCACCGCATAAAGTTCAGGTACCAGCGAGAATCTGTCGGTAATTCCGGCCTGAAACGAGACGCCTACCTGTGCGCCCAAAACGCCTTTTTCATACGCTTTTAAGGTACTGTTCTGGCTACCGTAATTGAAATGAGTGGTTACACCATTGAGCAGCAGATTAAGCGAAGTTTGTTGCGAAAACGCCTGTTCTGTCCCGAGAATGAAGAGAAGGAAAACCAATAATCGGATGGTGTGTGTACCGAAACGGGGTATACTGCCCCATTGGGGTGTTTTGAGTGAAGTAGTCATCAGGTAGGCTTTTAGTTATGAATGATCTGTTGATTGGCCATTTGCAAAAGCTTATGCAGCACGTCTGCCGGGCCTTCCGGAAAATAGTTGCGCATAATCCAGATGGGTACCTGTGCTGTTGGAACCACAGAAGAGGTGATGGTCAGTGCTGTTAGGCCAATGCCTAAGTCTTTAAACTGGTAAGTCAGGTTATACTGCGTTATCCGGTCGATGGCTTTTTTCTCGAACAGTGTGGGGGCTGCCGACAATGTGAAGGTTACCGTCTTGGTAAGTTCATCCTCTACCATCTGCATTTTGGCTACGCAATCGGAGTCGGGCATGGGCCAGGGCAGATGAAAGTAATAGTAAACCAACCAGCTATCCGTGGTTAGCACACTGAGTTGACGACTGGCCTTCGCATCCAGGAAATTCTTGTGCCGGGCGATGTCTTTTAATACCGCTACGCAGGCCGAAACACGTACATTAGCCGTTATCGTCGCCACATATTCCATCCAGGTATGGGAATGGCCCTGAGCATCTGTTCGTTTTGATACACAGCTTTGTACCGTGACTGTGCCGTCTTTCGATTTCTCGGTTACCCAGGTAGTGGATTGGGTAAATCCTGTGGTCGTCAGGAGAAGCATCGTCAACAAAACGAAGCCTCTTTGCCATAGGTTAGTGGAGTCGATCATTTGCATAAGCCTGTTGTTGGTTTATGCAAATGTCTGGGAGTGACTAGGCTGCTGGAAATTGATTATGCCAATGGGCTTGAGATGTCTGCCAACCGTCGATTTCAATCGGTAAGCCACTACTGGGCCGTGCTGTTGATAAGCTGAAAGAACAGGTCTTTGTAGGTATCCGAAATAGGAATAAGCTGGTTGGCAATGCGGATACGGCTGCGTTCGATCGACTCAATTTTCTGAATTGCCACCATGTATGACTTATGTACCCGACAGACCAGTGTAGCCGGAATAACCTGCTCGAATTCGCTGAAATTTTGCAGGGTCATAATCTTCCTATCGACGGTATGAATACGTCGATAATCCCGCATGCCTTCGATGAACAGAATGTCGGAAAGCATAATTTTCTCCAGTCGATTTTCGGTTTTAACGAAGATATAATCAGGCTGGTGTTTCGGTCGACGCAGTGCCAGCTTTTCCTGCACTTTATCGACCGCCTGTACAAACCGATTAAATGTAAACGGCTTCAGCAGATAATCGGAAACATTCAGTTCATACCCTTTCAGCGCATAGTCTGGGTAGGCCGTTGTTATGATAACCTGACTAGCGATGTGGGCACTCTCCAGCAATTCAATGCCCGACAGTTCATCCATATTGATGTCCAGAAAGAGGATGTCGATGGGATGTTGCTTCAGATACGCCAGCCCATCGAGCGCATTGTCGAAGGTAGCAGACAGCGTTAGTGAAGGAATTTTGCCGACAAACTCCTGCGTCCGTTCCAGCGCGAGTGGTTCGTCTTCAATAATCAGGCAGGTATAGCGATGAATCATGGGGTTTTAATGGTCAGTTGCACCTGATACTGATTTTCCTGTTGACTGATAGCGAGTGTATGTCGGTCAGCATATAGCAGATTCAAACGCTTTCGGATCAGCTCGTTACCCAGCCCATTGGCATCTGATAGGCTCGTTTTGTGAGGATTTGTCCTGTTTTTGCAGATGAACTCAATGGCATTCTCACGGCTACAGATGGCTACCGAAATCGCGTGGTCGAGTTTCTTATTTCCGGTATGCTTAAACGCGTTTTCAACAAACGGAATGAGGCTCATAGGCGCAATCGTTTTGCCGTATAACGACCCCTCCACCGAGAAATGAATATAGTTCGGATTAGCCGTTCTGATTTTCTGAAGGGCAATGTATTTCTCCATGTATTCGACCTCTTTTGACAAAGGAATTACATCTGTTTTGGTCTCGTAGAGCATAAACCGCATGATGTCGGACAACTGATTCAGATAGGACGATGCGGCAGTGGCATTTTTCAGAATCAGTACATCAATGTTGTTGATGGTATTGAACAGAAAGTGCGGATCGAGCTGTGATTTGATCAGCGCCAGTTCCATCTCGTGGTTTTTCTGCACCAGGGCCTCTTTCACCTTAATTTCTGAATACCAGGTAATAAAGCCCCGAATGACCAGGGCCACAACTCCGCTTACAAAAGCCGCGAAGGCCATAAGCAGAAAGCCACCCAGCACGCTCCCGGTTTTACTCAGGCAGGCGGTGCCATACCGGCTTGTTACGCCTATATAACCAACACTGGCAGCCAGTATAGCTCCCAGCAACGCATAACCAACCGAACTCCATAGGTTTCGAGTACGCACATAGGCTGAAAATACCCAGACGTAGAACAGGTAAAAACCAATAGCTGATGGAACAACAGCCATCCGGAAAATTAGCCCGAAGTAGTAATTGACTTGCTCCTCGTCGGCATTGTTCCGGAAAAATACGCCCAATAGCAGCAGCACCAACAGGCAGTAACATAACCAAAAGCCAACGTGTAGCGTAAGGATAAATGATCGTTTCATTCAGAACAACTGCTTGATGGATAAGAACATTAAAATTGTCCTGTTTGGGGCAGACCCCCAAACCAGTTCTGCCAGTCGGTCGTATTTGTCTGCCAAATGGATTAAAAACCGTTCAAAAACCTGTCAGGAATGTTGTATCTTTAAGCAAACCAGTTGCTCGCTATTTTGTCATGGTTTTCTTTCCGCACATACCACCCCACCTGGCTCTCCGTCCTTATGTGCGGCATTATTTACTACTACATATCCCATTAGGCGCTATACCTTCCGATCAACGCATTAAGCCCATTCCGCCCGATGCTGATCAATCGCTCTTCTTTTATCCGCGAAGTGTATCCAGAACCGTTGTCAACCGAAACGGAGAGACCCGGCCCAACTCGTCGAGTATTTTTGTCGGCCAACAAACGTCGCGTATTAACATTCTTTTTGGAGAAGATCACCTGATTATCCAGGTTTGCTTCCGGCCTGGATTTTTGTATCAACTGCTCGACGGAATGCCAGCTGGTGAATTTCAGGGAAAAGAAATCGATGCCGAATACCTGATGGATGCCCAAATAAACGAATTAAACAATCGACTGCGGGAAGAAACGGATTATCGGCGGATGATTGACCATATCGAAGTGTACCTGCTGAAAAAAATGGATTCATTAGCCCGGCGTACATTGCCACTCGAGCCCATCGACAAGGTGATTCTGGCCATTAAAGAGACGAATCGGCCACTTTCGCTCGACTGGCTCGCCGACCAGGCTTGCCTGAGCAGCCGTCAACTAGAACGTAAATTTCAGGAGCGGCTCGGCATGAGTCCTAAGTTTTACGCCCGTATCGCACGCTTCGACCGGGCTTTCAAATTGAAGCAACAACAACCCCAACTCGACTGGCTCGATGTGGCTTATGCTTGCGGCTATTTTGATTATTCGCACCTGATGCGGGATTTTCGGCAGTTTGCCGAGGTGTCACCTACCATGCTGATGGCACAAAATACGGCTTCGCCCGACCGGTGGCAGACGCTTTATTAATGTCGTTTTTTTACATCTGGCACGCCAACGCATTGCGATAGTTTTGACTGGTAAACCAAAACATATTTTCCATGCGAATCGTATTGGCCACATTACTTATCCAAATAATCAGCTTGTGGGCCGTTGCGCAACAACCCGACCTGATTCTGACGAACGGGCAGATTTTTACGTCGGATACCAGCCAGTTGTATGTAGAAGCATTGGCGATTAAAAGCGGACGCATAACGGCTATTGGCCGTACTGTGGACATAGAAAAACTGGCGACCCGACAAACCAAACGACTCGATTTAGGCGGGATGCTCGTTGTGCCCGGTTTCAACGATGCCCACAACCATTTACCCGGTGGCTTGAAAGCAACAAAAATTGCATCGGCAGGAATGGACCCTTCCTGGGAGGCTGTCCTGGATTCGATAAGAAAAGCCGTTCGACAAACGCCCGAAGGCCAATGGATTGAGGGTACTATTGGCCCCTCAATCGCCAATTTGCCAGCGGCTACCCGATTTGTGCTGGATAAAATTGCGCCCAATCATCCAATTCGGCTGCTTTCGTGGTGGGGGCATGTCGGGCTGTATAATTCGTTAGGGCTTCGTGAAATGGGTATTGCCGAAGACCAGCCTGATCCCAAAGGTGGTTTTTACGAACGGATGCCCGATGGTAAAACCCTCACGGGCAAAGGGTATGAAAAGAATGCCTACTGGCCGCATACCAGCTATGCAAAAATGGCCTCTCTGCGCGACGAGAACGCCATGATTGGTGAGTTCAGGGGAATGACTCAGGCGTTGCTCAAAGCCGGAATTACCAGCTATCAGAATATGTGTACAGGCGCTACAGCCGCCGACTACGCGCGAATCTGGAAAAAAGCCGGGTTACCGTTTCGGCTTCGATTGATTCGCTGGGGTGATATGAACACTGATGGCAGCCTGAGCATTCCGGCTAAAGACCAGCCTGGAACAACGTCAGATTTACCGTTATTGACAATAAGCGGTACAAAATGGCTGCTCGAAGGTACGCCCATTGAAGGCGGTGCCGAACAGGTTGATGCGTATCCCAATCGACCCGGCTGGTATGGGCGGATGAATTACACTGTCCCCGAAATCGAACGGATGTGCCGCGAAGCCATTGACCGTAAGGACCAGTTGCATTTCCATATCGGCGGCACCAAATCGATTGGCAAATTGCTCGATCTGATGGCATCGATGCCCGTAGACTGGAAACCACTGCGGCCACGCTTTGAGCATGGCGACGAGATCGACTATTCACCCGAATACATCAGGAAGGCGCAGCAGATGGGCATTATCATTGTGCAGAATCCCACGCATTTTGCACCGATGGAAGGGGTTCCGATGGGGCCACCGCCTACACATGGTATGGCTATGAAAACGTTGCTGAACAAGCATATTCCACTGGCTATTGGGTCTGATGGCCCATTTAATCCCTACCTGAATATTATGTTTGCAACGACCCACCCGCGTCGGCCCGGTGAAGCGCTCAGCCGGGAGCAGGCCGTTATCGCCTATACGCGCACAGCCGCCTATGCCGAGTTTGCCGAGCAGGAAAAAGGGACGCTGACCGTTGGCAAAGTGGCCGATTTAGCCGTTCTATCCCAGAATATTTTTAAAGTGCCCGTTCCGAAACTTCTCCAGACTGAGAGTATACTGACAATGGTGAATGGGGCTATTGTGTACGATGCGGGATTATTGAAAGTCAAATAATGGTACTGTATAAACTGAAAATTCAGAGATTGTAATCACCAAATTTATATAAATCCGGTGATTACAATCTCTGAATTACGAAAAGATTCATTTTGCTACAACCACCCAAACCGCTGTGCTAGTTTTTCTTTCTGGTTGCGGGCAACGGGAATACTCACATCGTTGGTCATAACTAGGTAAGCACCTTCGCCTTTCATAAAGAGTTTGATGTGGTCGAGGTTGATAACGTACTGCCGGTGTACCCGCAAAAAGTTTCGTTCTTCCAGCACCTCCTGCACCTCGCGAAGGGTACGCGTCAGTAGAAAAGATCGGTTCTGGGTAGCAATAACTTTGGTGTAATTGCTGTCGGACTCGCAGAAAATAACCTCATTGATTGGCAGAAAAATAACCCCCTGTTGGTAAGGAACGGCAATTTTATCGCTGACATGGTGCGATTGCAATTGGTGCCGGAGCAGGTCGAGCTGGCGAACATCGACCCGGTGCTGTCGTTCGGCTTTCCGAACAGCCTCCTGCAAATCCTGTGAATCGATGGGTTTCAATAAATAGTCGAGCGCCGAAAACCGGAACGCTTTGACCGCAAACTCGTTATAAGCTGTTACAAAAATCAGGCTGAACGAAATGGCGCCAAGCTTCTCCAGCAACTGAAACCCATTCATGCGGGGCATTTCAATATCCAGAAATACCACGTCAGGTTGTAGAATCTGAATCAACCGTAGACCATCTTCGCTGCTCGTCGTTTGTCCAATTATCTGAATATGTGGGCAATACACCCCAAGCTCATGCGCCAGTAGTCGCACACAGTCAGGTTCGTCGTCAATAAGGATCGCTTTCAACATGGTTCAAAGAGTGAATGAGCGAAAGAGTGAAAGAGTGAAAAAACTGCCGGATGGCTTCGCTCTTTCACTCTTTCATTCTTTCGCTCTTTAAATCGGTATCTCCACAACGACTTCGGTTCCGGCGGGGTGGCCTTCGGGATCGATAAGATCCGTGAGTTGAATATGGGTTTGGGTTTTATAAAGCTGGTTGATCAGAGCAATTCGCTCGCTTGTTACGTTCATACCAAACGATTTTTGGGGCATGGCCGATTTACTCTTGAGCTCGGCGGCCTTTGCCCGGCCGATACCATCGTCTGTAATTATTATGCGTAACCGATTATCTGCTGGCTGCTCTACTCGAACCTGTACACTGCCACCTTCCAGCTTATGCATGAGCCCATGCCAGATGGCGTTTTCGACATACGGCTGAAGCAGTAGGGGCGGGATTTCGACAAACTCGGTATCAATCGATTCGGCTACTTCGATGGCAAAGCGCAGTTTGGTTTTAAACCGCATGGCTTCCATGTCCAGATAAAGCTGGAGTGCATCGAGTTCATTGCGGAGCGTCACGCGCTCGGAGCGGGAATTTTCGAGTACAAGCCGAATTAACCGACTGAATTTGGTGAGGTAGTCGGAGGCTTTGGCGGCATTGTTTTCGGTAGCATAGAGCTTGATGGAGTTCAGGCAGTTGAAAATAAAATGCGGGTTCATCTGCGCTCGTAGGGCCGTCATTTCGGTTTCGGCCAGTTTCTGTTCAAAACTCAGTTCGAGTTGCCGAATGCGCTGTTCTTCCAACCGTTGACTCTGTATCTGAATTTCGGCGGTTCGGTCGGTCAGTTGTTTTTCAAGCTCCTGCGTGTAGTGCGTATGTAGCGAGGTATTTTCCAGTTCGACCAAGCGGCTCCGATAAGCCAGCGCCATGGCAAAACAGAGCGATTCGATAGCCACTCCGGTCAGGCTCCAAAAGCCGGGATTGTTCACAAAAATTTCGATTCGTGCGGGTAGGTTTGGGACAAACGGATTCAGAAACTGCGGTACGAAAGCCAATACAATCAACGTGGCTACACCAACCAACAGATACTTTTTGATCGGAACCTGACTGCGAATTAAGGCCAGGGTAATTAGCAGCAGCAGCAACCACGCTGGTAGCAGTTTAAATCGGTATAAGAAGTTGTTGCTAAGAAATAAGACGCCCGTAAGTTCTTCCAGCCCTGTCCAGACAATCTCGACAAAAGCCAGCCCCAGCAACGCTTTCACCCACGGCCAGATACGCGGCTGCTGCAACCGAATAGCCAACAAGTGATTCATAAAAAAGGCGTAGAATACAATGAGCAGGGCCAGTGGCAGTCGGGGTAACCGGAATAGATCCAGCCCAAAGCGGTCATCAATGTGCTGAACCGTCAGGTAAAACCCCATTAACGTATAAAGACCATAGTAAAGAAACGCCTTATCGCGGTTGAGCCAGTACGAATAAAATGCAAACAGGCTCATAAACAGCAAACTGCCCGTCAACAGCGATAGGTAAACCAGCAAAGGCGATTCGAGATAGGCGTTTTCGAGGGTCGTCCTGTAAATAGCTTCGGGTGTATATAGCAGCGATACAATGGGGAGCACACTCATCACCTGACTGATGGATTGCACGTAATAGATGTAGGTTTGGCCCGGCGGAATTCGGACCAAAACCGCTGAGGTATTGGGCGAGCCTTTAGGTCGAACAACACCTACGCCTACATGCGCCAGTTGGTGGTTGTTTTCATACACATTGATATAAAGCCCCTGCCAGCAGTCGTAAAAGAGCCGGATGGTATCGGTTGGGTGGGTGTTCTGAATCCGAAAGCGGAGCCAGGTTACCAGCAAAGGTTGTTCAGCGTTGGTAGTGCGTTCGTTACGTTTCTGGGCAAAGGGCCGAAACCGTTGCTGCTGAATAACCGAAAGGGGAAGTGTATCGCCAGAAGTATCTTCAAAAAACTCCGTAAATGGCCCAATGTTTCGGGGTGGCGTCTGTTTTCCAACCTCAACCGGCGGCACCGATTGGGCCGCTAGCGTCAGGCTGGTAAAGGCCAGAAAAAGACAGAGAGTCCACCGCATCATTTTTTTCGACAGGATTGACAGGATTAACACGATGAGCAAAAATTCTACCCCAGGCGTTGACCTGGCAGTTTATCCTGTACATCCTGTTAATCCTGTCAGAAACCCCCGAATATCAACAGAAAGCGACGTAAATCCTTGAGCTTCTTTGCGAATGGTAGGCAGAAGCGGCTGAACGACCGGATTTTTGAGGGAAGCATTTCGCTAAAAAGAACCGCCATTGGCAGGCTGGTTTCGGCTGCTGGCATTGAAAAGGTGGAAATGGGGTAGGGCCTGTCTGTAGTTTCGGTTGAATCTAATTTTTTCGATCATCATGGAAAAAGCCTACCGAAACGTCAGTTACCTGTTTGGGGCCGTTCTGCTCTTTGTGTTTGTCGCCTTTTACAAAACCTATTTTGGGCTGTTCCCGAAGTTTGTGGGCATACATGGTCTCATTCATATTCATGCCGTCACCGTACTCATCTGGCTTTCGTTATTGATTATCCAGCCGATTCTGATTGTTCGGAAGCAGGTAGCCTTGCACCGTTTATTGGGGAAGGCCACTTATGGCTTTGTACCCGTAATGGTTATTCTGCTGGTAATAGTAGCCCGGTCTGGGCAGTTGCACCAGAAACACCTGGGCATTTTTCTGGTCAATATTCTCGATGTGAGCCAGTTTATTGCGTTTTACGCGCTGGCTATTGCGTACCGACACAATCCAGCCTACCATGCCCGATTTATGGTCATGACCATTCTGCCGTTTATTGGTCCGGCATTGGGTCGACTGCCACAAATCCCATTTCCGCCAGGAGTACCGCACCTGCTCATTATTGGTGGACTGTTGCTATATGAACGCTTTCACCGGAAAATTTACAAACCGTACCTGATTTCACTGGCTGTATTTCTGGGTTTATTTCTGCCACTGCTGGGCCTGTTTCTGGCTGGGCAGCCACTGGTTGAACGGATGTGGCAGGTTTGTTTTGGGTGAATCAACCCATAGGAACATGCTGGCTGAATGATTACTGATTCACCGCAAGGACGCGAGGGCGCAAAGAATTGACTATCAATATTTTAATCCTTGCGTCTTTGCGCCTTCGCGGTGAACAATAGTGTCGAGGTACTTTATACGCAGTTACTTTGTTAGCGGTGGCCCAACCAGACCCAAATCGTGCTCTTTAAAAAACTGCTCCATCTGTTCGGGCGAGGGGCGGCCTTTTAGCTGTGAAATTGCCTTAAAAAATGCTTCGGTTTTGCCGCTTGGCGTGGTCATAAAAAGCATTTGGGCGGTATCGCTCAAGACCAGATACGTATGCGGAATGTTGCGCGGCAGAAAGACCAGATCGCCGGTTTTGAGCGTGTGCCGGTCGTCGCCTACCTGAAACAACACTTCGCCGTTCAGGACATAAAACTGTTCGTCTTCTTTGTAATGAACGTGCATGGGTGCGCTGTCATTTTTGACATAATAGCCAAAGAAAAGCGACAGTTGGCCGTTGGTGTCTTTCCCCGAAATTTTCAGGAATTTGTCCATACCCATGACGTTGTAGACCTCGCCAAAACGGGTTTCGGATTGCCGTAATACAAACGGATTCGGGTTGGTTTCCATAGCAAATGAAGAAGTTTGAAGGAGCGATGATCCTGCAACGGCGACAGACAGGCTTTTGAGTGCCTTTCGACGTGTTTGGTGTTCCATACAATTGGTTGATTAAAGTAATGTACCAAAAGTAGGCGACCTAACACGGTGGCTATTGGTCAAAAAACGACAACTTTCGGAATGCCCAGCCGTTTGTCAACGCTTTGCTCATTTTCCCGCATCAGCCCTACCGGTGTAAGGCCCGCAAACTGTTTGAAATCTTTGACCATGTGCTGATAATCGGCATAACCACAGCTAAGAGCAATGTCGAGCCAGTCTTTGTCGGGGTGTTCGTCTTTCAGTTCAAACGCCTGATTGAACCGTACCAGCCGGGTAAACAATCGGGGGCTTACGCCAGTACGCTCCTTAAATTTTCGTTCAAACTGCCGTATACTCAAACATGCCTGACTAGCCAGATAGTCGAGAGAATAATAAGCGCCAGGGTTAGTAAATAACCGGCTTAGTCTGTCAATTGGCTCAATAACCAGTCTGATGCGCTGGTATTTCTGAAGCAGGTAGGCTTCAAGCGCCCGAATCATGCCCATGTAGTCGCCTATGTCCATCAATTGCTGAAAGAGACTGTTGACCTCTTTTCCGACAACACTTTCGGCTTCTATGGTTTCGTCGAGTAGGTAGGTCATGGGCATTTTGCCTAATAAATGATACAGCCCGCCCGGCTGAAAAACAATTTTGACACAGGTGAACTCCTGTGCGTAGTGATGATACCAATTGGTCAGTAATTGCCCCTGCACCACCGAACGGGGAATGTCTACTTGCCGGCCTAACTGCGGATTCACTTTCCTGAACTGATGGGTTGGGTAAAAAATAAGGCTTGAATCGGCGCGAGGTGGAAATACTTTCGAGGGAATTTCGGTCATGTTGGCAAAATCGAAATGCACCACCAAATACTCCTTTACAAAGAGTCTCAGCGATTCATGCGGTTGCACAATCAGGTGGAGCATACTGACCGATGGTTTCTTAGTCCAAAATTTACACAATCTACGTATATGTACCGTAACCGATCACTAAAAGATTATTACTAAATCGTTCACTATAAAGCATATTACCTTAAAATGGCTAAGTACTTTTACTTACTATAATCCCCAATGGCTTTAAGGACTAGCCTTGCTTTGGCCTATTTAAAGAGTCACCTGAAGTAGTCCGGGGCTCTTATTAGATGGCATCTGACTCATAAGTGTGTAGAGGCTTACTCAAAAAATAGGGTTCCTCACGCAGTATTTCCAACTATTCGTCCTGAACGTCTGGCAACCATTTTTTTAATGACCTATGTTTAAGGGAGTTCGGCAATTACCAATCGGAAACTAATCAGCGGCTAATCAATGGGCTTTCCAACTGACTTGGCACCTATACAACCTGTTGTCAATTGGGTAGATAGCCAACCCGGTAACTTTGAGCGAACGGTCAAAAGATGTCGATTTTTTACCAGTGAACGTAGTGATATGAGCGGCAAATTGCACACAAGTGGTTTACGCTAGTTGGCGCTGAACCAGCCTACATTTTCAGGCAACGCTGTGGCTTTCTGGCCCGAGCGGTTATAACCATTCACAACTATGCGACTCTACTTTCTGTTATGGCTATTTGTTACCGGTGACTTACTAGCACAAACCCCCTCTCCGCCTGTTATTACATTATCGGCTAATACGTTTTATCAGGGCGAGCCGCCGGGTTCCTATACCATTACATGTCCATCAGGCACCAGTGTTGGCATTTCTAACCTCACCAAGATTGCCAGTGTGCCATTGCCCAGCCCATCAGCTACACAACCTCCCGATGGAACCATCTTTACCACTGCCAGAACCCTATCAGGAACCGTCGTAACAGGCAATCTGCCACCGGCTACTAGTAATGCGTTCAGTTATACAGCGGGGGTGTTCACGGGAAGCGGCCTTTGCTATGGTAGTAGTCCTTTTTCCTTAGCCACATCAACTTCATTTATACTGACGCTGACTGGCCTGACCAGAGCAGAAGACCAGGCCCGGACAGCCTGGGCCTTAAAAGCTAATAGCGTTAAACTTCCTCAACTCTCTACGTCAGAACAGAACAAGCTCCCCCCTCAACAGGCTGGTAATCTGGTATTCAACACCGACCAGCAAAGGATGGCTATACATACCGGAAGTAACTGGCAATATGTAAACACCTATTCAACCGGAACTAGCCAGTTTCAGAATAGCCAGGTGTTTACAACTAGTACTACATGGATTGTACCTACTAATGTAACCTTAATTATGGCCGAAGTTTGGGGAGCGGGAGCTGGAGGCACCTGGGCACAAACCAACGGAATAACGTTGTCGGCATCGGGAGGAGGTGCCGGAGGATATGGTCGTGGCTACATGCAGGTAACACCTGGAACGGCATTGACACTGATAGTTGGGGCCAAAGGAAATGGTGGTTCATGGACCACGCCTACTTCTAATGGCGGGAATTCACAAATTAATAGCGCTACAGGGGCAATTGGCGCTTACGGTGGCTCCACCAACCAGCAAGGCGGGTTTGCATTTGGGTCTAATCTGGGCTTTGGTTGCCAGGGAGGTAATGGGTCTAATGCCAAAATGTCGTATGGACAGAAAAGTGCTACCGACTATATTTTTATAGTACAGTGTGGCGATGGAGGTACCGCATATGGTATGCAACCGGGAGGCTATGGATCGCAGTATTCACTGACAAACTCAACGTCATTGCTGTTCTCCGTCAATGGAGGGCGTGGACAGACGGGCAGTTTCCCCGGCGGGGGAGGTGGTGGTGGCGATCTTTCGGGTGGCGATGGAGCTGCCGGTATGATTATCGTTTATTGGTAACCGCACCTTCGAAAAGAACAATCAACGACGACGGCCAAAATCCTTTCGACTACAGCCTGAACTTCGACTACTACTGCACGTACCAATAGCCAAACCGATCATAGCCCAAAAGTAGACTATGCAACGCCGAAACTGGTTACGAACACTGCTTGGACTGGCTGCAGGCAGCACAACAGCAGGTATTTCATTGTCGGAAGAGCCTAAATCAGAACCTGGTTGTCAGCCTACGCCGATTCTGGAACTGGGCCCGTATCCCACTATGAAATACCGAACCCAGCCCGATCACGATATTGATCTTACACGCATGGCCGGGCAATCGGGGGTGGCTGCTGGTAAGGTCATCGTAGTGGAAGGTAAAGTAACTGATGCAACCTGTAAACCATTGTCCGGTGCAGTGGTCGAAATCTGGTCGGCCAATCACCACGGTCTGTATCGGCACGAATTCGATCATTCAGAACGGCAGGAAGATCCTAACTTTCAGGGCTGGGGACAGGCCATTACCAACGCCAGGGGCGAATACCGCTTCAAAACCATTTTGCCCGGTTTGTACGGGAGTCGGGCGAGACATATCCACTTCAAAGTCTCGAAACGCGGCTACCACGAACGGGTCACACAGCTTTTTTTTGAAGGTGAAGAACGTAACAAAACCGACGGTATTCTGAATTACCTCACGCACGAAGAGCAGCTACAGATTATCCGGCCGCTGGTAACCAATTCGGCAACACCAACCATCTCATTTCCTATTACACTGGACTCAGTACAGCCCAACAAGGTTCCCGAAAAAGTGCTTCGGGAATACGTCGGCCGATACGCGCTCCGAATCGAAGGCAACGGATTTGACGAATGGGCCAGCTATATCCCCGAATTTGCGGCTAAAACGATCATCCTGGAACTGACCGCCGAGCGGGCTCAACTCTTTATGACATTACCGTTTTCGCCCAAAACCGAGGTCTTCTGGCACGCTAAAGATGAGTTTGCCTCGTGGGCGTTTTACAATACATTTATTCGGTTTCAGCGCGATACAGCCGGAAAGGTAGTTAGCCTGCACCTGCATCCAAGCGAGGACAAATTTTTAGAAGGCATAAAGCTATAAAGCTAACTATCATACAGGTAAGTATTGATGGGAAATTAGTTATCTTTAGGCAAGCTATCTATCTGTCTTACAATGGTTTTCCGGCCGCGCATACCACCTCACCCTGCCCTGCGTCCGTATGTGCGGCATTATCTGTTGCTTCATGTACAAATGCACGGGGTTCCTCTAAATCAGCGCATCAAGCCCATTCCGCCCGACGCCGATCAGTCGCTCTTTTTTTATCCGCGCAGTTCGGTCAATGCAATAATCAATAGCACCGCAGAAAGTCGTACATCAGCAGCCAGCATTTTTGTAGGCCAGCAGACTTCGCGCATCAATATCCAGTTTGGCGACGATCATCTGATTATTCAGGTCTGTTTTCAGCCCGGTTTTCTGTATAAGTTGTTGGGCAAAATACCCATTAACTCCTTTCAAAATGAGGAAATGAATGCTGAGTATCTGACCGATACAGGCATGAAAGACCTCAACGAGCAACTGCGGGAAGAAACCGATTACGGCCGAATGATAGGCCGCATCGAAGCGTACCTGCTGAAAAAACTGGCGCGGCTCCGCCCCGAAATTTTACCCATCGACAAGGTTATTCTGGCACTAAAAGACACGCATCAGCCGCTTTCGCTGGATTGGTTGGCCGATCAGGCTTGTTTGAGTCCGAGGCAGTTGGAACGCAAATTTCAGGAACGGATGGGCGTGAGTCCGAAATTTTATGCCCGTATTGCCCGGTTTGACCGTGCTTTTAAGTTGAAACAACAACAACCCCAACTCGACTGGCACGACGTGGCTTATACCTGTGGTTATTTCGACTACTCACACATGATGCGCGATTTCCGGCAGTTTGCCGAAGTACCCCCTTCAATGCTTTTGGCCCAGGACATGGCTTCGCCCGACTGGGGCAACCGCTTTTCGTAATGTCGTTTTTTTACAGCCAGCACCAGGCTGCTATTGGTTTAGTTTGCCCAAAAATCAACCATACTAAGCAAATGAAAACCGCTCTATATTTTTTAGGCTATACCTTAGCCGGTTATCTGGTTGTAGCGATTATCTGTCAATTTCTCCCAACCAACCGGCCTGATTTTGCTCAGATATTTACACCCAACAGCCGATTTGGCAGTGCCATACAAGGCAACGAGGAGATTATTCTGGGGTACGCGAATGGGCGGGTTCAGGTGCAGGGTAACGTGAACCCTCACGCAGCAGGCCCTGCCGAACACGTACACACAGGCTTCGACGAGCCATTTTCCGTTTCTAAGGGGACATTATCCCTATTGGTCAATGGTAAAATCAAACGGCTTCGGGCCGGGGAGTCGTTTACGGTACCACGAGGAACGTATCACAAATTTTTTAATGAGACCGATTCGATGGCCACCGCTACAGGCGACGCACCAGCCGGGTTTGTATTGATGCTAACGCAACTATATGGCCTTATGCACGACGATCCTTCTATCTTTTCCTCCCCCCGCTTTCTGCTTCAACTTGCTGCGTGGGGCAGCGATTTCGATTCGTATCTGAAAGAAGGACCACCGCCATTTGTCGTGAAAACGCTTAAATTTTTAGCGTTGCCCATCGCCAAAATCGCGGGGTATCAGTATGCAAACCCAGCTTATTTTCCCAAACCCGCTCCCCCAATCAATGTGTCCGTACCATCGGAATCTGCAAATTAGTGGGCCGGTTTTCTTCGGTGTCGAAGCCGCGCCTATCAACGTGCCTCGCTCCCCAGAACAGCATGTTATTCAGGACATACATCAGGTCATATTCCTTAAAAATTTGCCCTTCGGCCAGGCCAAACGGTGCAAACGCTTTACCCAAAATGCTTTGTGTATTGTTTAGCTCCCATTTATCGAAACCGGCACTGGCAACCTGATTCAGAATGCCCACAAAACCCGGATGCAATGGCGTTACGTCATATGCGTCATCGGCGCTGAAATCGACCTTCTGAGCACCGGCAGCTATCGGATGGTCGCCCTGCCATTGCACATGGCCTTTAATGAACAATTTGGCTAAAGGCACTTTTCCGTAGGCATCGGCAAAATTGATGATCTCCAGCGTAAAGGTATCGTCGGTCTGGTATGTAAATCGGCGGGATAAATAAAAAGGTTTGGCACTGCCATCGTCGTTTCGCGAAAGACTTGGCCGTACTTCGGGGGCAATACTAACCCATTCACCGCCCGCTATCACTTGTTTGATTTGTTCGATTGTCATTGTTTCTGTAGTTGAAGCACAAAGCTGTTACCTTCGTCTAAAAGAGGCAAGTAGTCTGTTTTACACTAGCTAGTACATCTTTTTAGACTAATGGCAAATTCGCGCAAAAACAAAGATTTTAACCCGCACAACTGCCCTGTTACGCACTGTCTGAACCGAATTGGTGGCCAGTGGAAAGTACTGATCATATATGGTATCAGCAAAAACTGTAATCGGTTCAGTAAGCTGCAACGCGCCATTCCCGCTATCAGCAAACAAATGCTGGTCAATCAACTTCGGGAGTTGGAAGACGACGGCATTATCGAACGAACGATTTACCCTGAAATTCCGCCCCGCGTCGAGTACAAACTAACCGAATATGGCGAGTCGCTGATGCCTGTGATTTACGTCATGCAGGACTGGGGATTGAAGGCGATGAAAATGGAAGGTCAACTATAGATCAGAGCTTTCGCTATAGGATGTAGCCAGTTAACGTCTTCACAGGTTGTTCGTTCATGACTTCCTATGCCTTATCTTTAAGGACCGAACGTTCTCTGCCAAATGCTATGCCTCTTTCTCTAGTCGCTTCGTCCTGTCGACACGTATTTGTTTGCTTAATCGCCTTTCTTTTGCCGTTTACAGGTCGAACGCAGGGGACGTTAGCCGACTACAAACGGGCTGAAATGCTGAACGGCGCTTTTCAAAACAAGGTATTTGATGCGCCCGACAAGATTCAGTGGGTGCCCAAAGCGCATTCGTTCTGGTACCTTAAGACAACACCCAGCGGTAAAGAATTCATCAAAGTAGATGCCGACAAAATCGTAAAAGAGCCCGCTTTCGACCAGAAACGGCTGGCTACCTCACTGAGTCAATTAACAGGCTATCCGGTTCTACCTTATCAATTACCCTTCTCTGACATTACGCTGCAACCAGCTGAGGTCTCCTTCAGAATTAAAGACTCCTTGTTCACCTGCCCCTTCGATACCTACCAATGCCGACTGAACGGGGTGATTAGTCCATCAGCCAATCGGTATTGGGGTAATCAGGTTAATGAACGGGAAGGAAAACCCGTTCCGTCGCCTGATGGTGTCTATGAAGCGTTTATTAAAAATTACAACGTGTACATTCGTCCAAGCCGTCGTCCTGCCGAGGAAGTTGCGTTAAGTTACGATGGATCGGAAGGCGAGTTTTATTCCACCTACATGGCCTGGTCGCCCGATTCTAAGAAACTGGTGGTCAATAAAGTTCGCCCCAATACTCCACATCTGATTTACCTGATCGAGTCATCACCAACCGACCAGTTACAGCCTAAATTGCAGTCGCGCCAATACCTGAAGCCGGGTGATGCCCTACCCCAGCGGTTCCCTACCTTGTTCCTGATCGATTCGAAACGACAGACTCCAATTCCCGCGTCGGTTATTCCTGATCAATATACTATTACGATGCCACACTGGCGGAACGACAGCCGTGCGTTTACGTTCGAATATAACCAGCGTGGGCATCAGCGATATACCGTTTTCGAGATGAATATTGCGGGAAATGTGCGACCCCTGATCGACGAAACGAGTAAGACCTTTATTCATTATAGTGGGAAAAACTACCGCTATGATCTGGCCGATGGCCGGGAAATGATCTGGATGTCGGAGCGTGATGGCTGGAACCACCTGTACCTATACGATGAAAATGGAAAAGTAAAAAACCAGATTACCAAAGGTGAATGGGTGGTGCGTCGGGTGGTATATGTCGACGAAGCCAAACGAACCATTCTGTTTGAAGGTAGCGGTCGGGAAGCCAGCCAGGACCCCTACTTTACGCAACTCTACCGGGTCAATTTCGACGGAACGGGCCTGACGGCCTTAACCCGCGAAAATGGGAACCATCGACTCATCTTCTCCGACGATTACCAATATGTAGTTGATAGCTATTCCCGCGTCGACGAACCGCCCACTACCGTCCTTCGGCAGACTTCGACGGGCAAGGTAATGATGGAACTGGAAAAGGGAGATATTCAGCCGCTATTGGCTACGGGTTGGAAACTCCCGGAAGTGTTCGCGGCCAAAGGTCGGGATGGCAAAACAGACATCTGGGGGATTATTGTGCGCCCGTCCAATTTTGACCCGAAGAAAACCTATCCCGTTATCGAATACATTTACGCTGGGCCTCACGATTCATTCGTGCCAAAAAGTTTCGTAACCGATTCGCGGGGTTCCCTGCACGAAATGGCTGAGTTTGGCTTTATTGTGGTGCAATGTGACGGTATGGGTACCGCTAATCGTTCCAAAGCGTTCCACGACGTATGCTGGAAAAATCTGAAAGACAGCGGCTTCCCCGACCGGATCGCCTGGATGAAAGCAGCTGCCCAGAAGTACCCGTACATGGACCTGAGCCGGGTGGGTATCTGGGGGAATTCGGCAGGAGGTCAAAGCTCAGCAGCGGCATTGCTCCACTATCCAGACTTTTATAAAGTGGCTGTTTCGTCGTCGGGCTGTCATGATAACCGTATGGATAAACTATGGTGGAACGAGCAATGGATGGGCTATCCAATAGGTGAACAGTATGCCGAATCGTCCAACACAACCCATGCTAAAAACCTGAAAGGCAAACTCTTATTGATTCTGGGCGAGATGGATGATAACGTAGACCCCTCCTCGACCTATCAGTTCATCAATGCGCTAATCAAAGCCAATAAAAATTTCGATTTCCTGATGGTTCCAGGTATGGGCCATTCGCTCGGCGGTGACTATGGTGAGCACAAACGACGTGATTTCTTCGTAAAACACCTGCTGGGTATAGATCCTCCCGAATGGAACTGGCAACCCAACATCACGATCCCCAAGCCGTAATCAGCACGTCTCTAAAACGGATAATCAATAGGCCATCATGTGCTTAAACTTTTGGTCGGCGGCATAGCGGCAGAGGGCGGTGAAATTTTCCTCCAGATTCGGTTCTTCCACATCGTGCATCAGTTCTCGAAGGATCTGCATGTCGAACGTGTAATCGTCGGCCAGGAGGTACTGGCTGAGTTGCGCACCGGCAGTACGGTAGTATAGCTTTTCAATTTCGTTCTGATCGGTCGGGATTTCGGTAACGAACTCGTAATTAGCCCATCCAGCCGCTTCCAGCATTCTAGGCACGGCAAAGGTGTTGGGGACATACCGACTGTGAACGATGTTCAAATCGTTAATTTCTGTAGATAACGCCCGTACAATTACCTTGGCCGCATAATCGACGGGAACCATGTTCAATCCGGCTTTCGGATTCAACGCAATCCGGATATTCATGTGCCCATACATCTCCTTTGCGCGGTAAAAAAAGGCGCCAAAAAGATAGAAAACCAAAAACCGATAGATGACGTGGTATGGCGCATCCATCAATCGACCAGCAATAATACTTGGCCGAAGGATTTGCCATTCCAGCCCATACTGTTCACATAAGTTAGGGATATCTTCCTCGATTTTAGCCTTAAACGATTCGTAATGATTTCGGTAGCTGGCTAAGTTCTGCTCTTTCAGGAACTGTGGTCTGAACGCGAAAGCGGTGCTGATGTAGCTAACCTTAAAAATATAGGGTTGGAGCTGATTAATTAGCTGGATAGTTCCGTAATAATTTGTCTTTTTGATCTCTTCGCACGCACTCGGGGTAGTGCCCAGATTAACCGAAGCGGCACAATGAATCAGGTGGTATTTTTCCGTTGTGGCGGCCAGGTACTGCGTTAAATCGGAAGCGTTACTGATGTCGTAGCTGATTAGATCAATATGGTCTGTTTTCAGCCGATCAATATCCAGTTGGTTCATATAGTCAGGCATCAGATCAGGGTTTAGTAACTCCTCAAATCGTTCCTGCACCGACTTAGTACGTTTACTGCGTATCAGTAGGATTAGTTTACCGACATAGCCCCTTTGGTGGATGCGTACCATCAGTTCGTAAACAATATGCGACCCTAAAACACCCGTTGAGCCGGTTAAGATGAAGTTATTGACTGGTTTCATTTGGACAATAAGAGGTATGGCTTGACCCTACAATCGGGGTCAAACAATCAAACATGGTTTCGAAATAGAGGCAGCTTAGTTAGCTATCAGCCGATGCCCTTAGAATCAGAAAACCACGGGCTGTATACGTCACATCGGTTCGGTCTCAACAGAAGCTGATAGCAGGACAAAGTTCAGCGTCGGCCTTTAGATTTTTTTTGACAAAAGTCAAAATCGGAATGTGCCCGTTATTTTTTTGCCCGAATTCGGCTTAAGGTTTCCTGCGAAATTCCCAGGAAAGAAGCAATGTGCCCCAGCGACGCTTTTTGCAGGAGTTGGGGGTGCTTTTCGATCAATTGGTGGTAGCGTTCGGCAGCGGATTGAAACTGGAACGACAGGGTACGTTCTTCCAGCTCAATGAAATATTTTTCGGTCATTAGTCGCCCAATCAGATTAAACTCGGGGTAGTTTCGGTAGAGTTCGTGTAGCTGGTCATAACTAATGCCGGTAATGACACTATCTTCCAGAATCTCAATCGTGGTGTAACTTGGCTTGTGCGATACGAACGAGTAGAGCGAGGCTAGTATATCGCCCTCGAAAGCGAACCAAAGGCTTATGTCCCGACCATCCTGCGTGTAATAGCCTCGGGCAAAGCCTTTCTCCAAAATATACAGATGCCTGCATAGTTTTCCATGCTCCAGAAGCATATACCCTTTAGGCACTTCTTTCCTGACCAACACACTAGCCAGGGCCAGTTGTCCCTCCAGACTAATAGGCGCAAACTGACTGATTTGATTCAGTAACCAGAGCAAGGTTATTTATCCGTTTAGAACACAATCTGCTTTTCAATTCTGCCTGGCTCACTTTGCGTGGTCAGCAACTGCCTGCTCAAGAGTTTTGAGTACCTCCGGCATTTTTTCATGGGCGTTGTTGCAGAGAACAATGATTGTTTTATCGGCGTCTATAAAACGGATTATCTCGGTTTTGTAGCCGGGATTATCACCACTATGCTGTACAACCTTTCCAAGTTTATCGTTCTGTACTAACTCCCAGCCAAATCCATAAGGTGACCACGTACCGGTAGTCAGCTTGGCGGGCTTAAATGCTTCCGCCAGCGTTTGCTGACTCACCAGTTTGTTGGTATACAACGCGCGATCCCATTTGAGTAAATCCTCGGCCGTTGAACTGATACGTCCCGGCCCTTTGCGATTCCCAAGCCAGATGGCATAATTGAATTCGGGAAACGAATCAGCCCTAACATACCGTTTTTTTTCGGGCACATACATATGCCCCCAGGCTATATTGGGTAGTATAATTTTCTGCTCGCGGGTACGAATATCGGTATGGGTCATGCCCACGGGTTTGAAGATGCGTGTCCGACAGAACTGGATAAAATCCTGCCCCGATGCTTTTTCGGCAATACTCGCCAGGAGCATATAGCCCGTGTTGCTGTATTCGTACTTCGCCCCCGGCTCAAACGACTTAGCTGGGTGGTATTTGATCAGATACGCAATGTTATCAGCATTACCGGCCACTTTACTCTTGTCCCAATGCTTATCCATCACATCCTGATAATCGGGCAGGCCCGACGTATGATTGAGCAGATGCCGAATGGTAATGCCTGGGTAGGGTAACCCCGGAATGTATTTCTCGATCAGATCGTCGTAGGCTAGTTTCCCTTCCTGCTTCAGCATCAGGATGGTCATAGCCGTAAACTGCTTGGAGACGGATGCCAGCTCAAAAATTGCCCCCGTCGTCATGGGCGATTTTGTCTCAAAATCCCGATAGCCAAATGCTTTTTCATACACGGGTTTACCTTTGTCGGCGACCAGCACAACGCCACTAAAATCAGGAATTTGGGCAAAGAAGTTGATTAATTCGTCGTTGATTTTAGTAGACGAACGCATTTGAGCGGTGGCCGCAAAATTGAACAATAGGCTAGCCAACAGGAAGTATACAGAATAAAAGCGATGGATCAACAAGAGGATTAAGCAGTTAAGGACTCACGTACCTGTTTGACAAACGATATGGGAACTCCAACAAGGTCTGCAATTTTCTGATTGTCAAAAGCAGTCTCAACAATAAGCGATTTTGTAAAGGCAAGGTTTTTCTCATGCTCTTTCTGCGTCATACCTTTATCGAGACCTTTAGCAAATAGAAAATCTTTTTCCTCGTTGAAAAACTGGCTTATACGTTCCATGACCGTTTCGGTTGTTGCTTCCAATTTACGAAGTTGGGCCAAAATACGCAATTGTACGAGGTGCCTTCGTAATGCAAAATCCCCTTTCGTTGTTGCGTAAACCCGATTTAGTATATTTTCAACGGCCTGTAAGGGCTTTTCGTTCTTGAAATCACCCAGAATAGCAAAAACGATTTCTTCTGGGTTGTCTGAATCCAAAAAGAGATGATAGTCCACTTCAGCCAGAACAATCAAAGGGAATTCAAACTGATGTCGTTTGGTCGAATACCGTGTCGGCATCTGAGGCTTTTTACTACCAATGTAAAAAACGTACTGCTCTACCGGTAAACGGTATTTCCGATGGAGCATCAGATCATAATCAGCCATTCGATACACCATATCGGGTTCATCGGCCAATTGGATTTCCAGATGAAGAATAAAGGTGTTCTGAGCAAGATCCGTTATTTTCTTTAGGACATCCGGCTTTCGTTCTTTAGTATGCTGAATATCATCGGGTAGTTCTTCGGATACGACTGATTTAATCCCTAATAACTTATCAATTAAACCGGGAATAACAGCTTCAATATTTTCCTTAAAAATACGGTCGTACTGGTTGGCCTGTTTTTTAGCCATAGAGCCTAAAATACCTATCTAATGATGGGCAAGATAGTTGATACCTCTCAGTTTGTCACCTAATAATGGTAAATACTTAATTGTCGTTTCTTTTTGTCAGAAAATCCCGAACCAGTTCCTGCTGATCGGTGCTTAGGAAATCAACTCCCGCTTCGCGCAACTTAGCCCAGACTGCCGGATCTTCGGGGCTGGCCCAAAGACGAATCTTCTTTCCTTCCTGATGCACTCGGTCAACCAGTTGGCGAAGCTTCTGAAAATCAGCCGATGGCATGTCGCCTTGTCCGCGCCAGCCAAGCTGATTGGGATACGAATCACTAATGATCGGCATAACCGTTTTTGAAAAGCCTTTTCCCAAATCGGATGGCCGACCGTCGAGCGTTACCAGGTGATTGTTTGCCTTCGTCACCGCCGATATAGGCCGATTTCCCGACAAGACGATGGTCACTGGCCCTGTCTGATTTTTGCCACCTGAAGCGATTAACGAGCGATAGCGTTGAAGGAGTTTAGCGAGTGCCTGATACGTACTATCGGCTCCGGTTTTCGCGTCGATCATTAGGTGAAATGGCCCTTTGTAGCCTGGAAACACCTGCCCGTTATGCTGACGGATTCGTTCTGCTAATGGTTTCAGATACAGATTTTCGAGGGTTGCCGCAGCGTTTTTAAAAGATGGCCGATCATGCGACACATATAGGGTATCATCGATCAAATGAACATCGGCTTCGACGCTGGTAAACCCATTTTCCAGTGCATCCCACAGTGGCCGCGATTGCTCATAATCGTTGTGTGCGTGGGCGTTGAGCAACGGCGTAATACTTGCAATTGACTGTTGTGGTATCTGCTTGTTGGCAATGGGTTGCGTCCAGGCCGTTTCGACATCGCCGGGCATGAAGGGATTGTACTTTGGTTTACTGGAAATGATCTTGGCCCGGAGTAGTATAAGGTCATCCGTCAGCGTGTAGGTTGCTGCTGAATCGGCCAATTCCTTAAGCAGTTCAGCTTGCTGGCTTCCTTTTCGGATGCCGAAAAACTGAATGCGATAGGTTACGTCTTTCTCCGGACTGACGCGCACAACCAGCGAATTCCCCACCTGAGGTAGTTGTTTCAACGTAACGCCCGAACTAGCGTAGAACCGACCAGCTTCCATCGCTTCAACAATTGCTTTGGGGGTTAATTCTGGCGCATTGACCATTACCCAACCCCGACCTGAATTGCTGAACGATGGCCCAAAGAAATAGTAATTATGGCTATCGTCGGTGCCAAGCCCATACATCAGCGGACGGCCCTGCTGCACAAAATGGAGGTTGATTTTATCCCACATCGATTCGGTACCTTCGTGCGTACTATCGCCATAGTTATTTACCAGATGGTGCCCGTTGAACACCTCAAAAAAGCGCTCGTACCGTAGCTGCATCAAATCCTCGGCCTTAATGGCGTAGTAAAAGTTCGGGTGGTTAATGTGTGGAAACATGGGCTGGCCCGTCTGCCGACGTTGGGCGACCACCATATCAATGTTATTCTGCATCACTTCAGCCACACTATTGCCGGGAAGAGGGCGAACGAGGTTTTTCACGTTGGTAATATTCATGTGGATGGGTTTACCCTGATACCCGGTCGAAACTTCTTCGCTTTTGATAATCATGAACTTACCGGGCTCCTCAAAGTAACTTCGGTATTCGTCCAGCTTTTTCAGCCGCACCCGGAGTGAATCATTCCCTCCTTTCTTATACACGACCCAATCCGGCCCAAAAGTCCGCAGATAACGGTCGAACGTCCGGCGTCGGTCCTGCTGATGCGGCACATTGACCCACTTCTCGACGTCCTGAATCACATTATGGTCAGATAAGCCAACGAACTGATACCCATTAGCTTTGTACCAGTCCATTATCATTTCAGGGTAATCATCGCCATCGCTCCATAATGAATGCGTGTGTAAATTGCCTTTGTACCAATGCTGAGCCTGAGCCACTACAGTAGATAAACAGAGAAGCAGAGCATGTAGGTAGTACGTTTTTTTCATGACAAAATTTGTTGCTCAATAGGGGGAAGTTTTAATAGTACTGAACATTCTTACTGATAGCCCATTCTATAGTTCGCTATATTCTTTAAAGCGTTCTGAGAGCCATAAATATCCAGCTAATTTTAGTGCTTGTCAGGTAGAGTGACTAAATCTTTGATGAGTATTTTAACTTATTATTACTAGTGGTAGAATTATATGATTGAATGGTAATATTGATTTAACCATACTCAAAGCTGGCTTGTATCTACTAGCAAAAAGCCTTTGTCTGAAAATTGCAAAAATTGCATTGTTTAATGAGTAAACTAATTTAGTTACTGCATCTGGTGTGTTTTGGCTGCAAAAAATGCTTGTGCTTTGTTACTTAAGTTGCTATTTTAATTGAATTTAAAGGGTTTTTTAATTTTTTTATAATCTGAGCGAGTAGTTCTGTAAGTCAAGGTAGTTTTACCATGAGATTCTTAGGAATGTGTTAATTCTTATCGTTTAAACCTAAGCTTTTCACGTTTAACTCAACTACCTATGGTGAACCACCTACCTCCCCAACGGTTGTTTGGCAGGCTTGTCCGATTATCTGTCACTCAACTTTTACTGGTTACCTGTTGCCTAAGCATAAGTCATGCTAAGGAAAATCCAAATCTAAACCTGCCCGGTGATCGGTTAGCCAATGTGGCGGACCGTACCATTAATGGGCGGGTTACCGATGAAAAAAGTGAAGCGCTGCCAGGCGTAACAGTCCTGTTGAAAGGTACGCAGCGGGGTACTGTAACAGACGCCGATGGGCGTTATCGGATTGAAGTGCCAGATGGAAACGCCACACTTGTATTCTCATTTGTCGGCTATGTTTCTCAGGAAGTAAATGTCGGTAGTCAGGCAGCGGTCAACGTTAGTCTGAAAGCCGATAACAAAACACTGGATGAGATTGTAGTCATCGGTTACGGTACCACCCGTAAATCGGATTTGACCGGGGCTGTATCGGGCGTTAAAGAAGCCGAGTTGGCCGAACGCCCTGCGCCTTCGCTCAACCAGCAGCTGTCGGGTCGTTTGCCAGGCGTACAGGTAAACACCAACTCAGGTCGCCCAGGTGGACGGACAACCGTTCGAATTCGTGGATTCAGCTCGATCAACTCGTCCAACAACCCACTGTATGTAGTTGATGGTGTCATGCTTCCACAGGGTACTGGCGATCAGTTTAGCAACCCAATTGACTATATCAACCCGAACGATATTGTTAATGTTGAGGTATTGAAAGATGCGTCGTCAACGGCTATTTATGGAGCTCGGGGTGCAAATGGCGTTATCCTGATCAGCACCAAGAAAGGGAAAGCTGGAGAAAGCCGGGTTACGTATGATTCTCAGTTTAGCGTAAACACCATTGGGCCAAATAAGCCTCAGGTTCTGAACGCTAAAGAGTATTTAGCCGTAGAAGATCTGGCCTATGCCAATATGGCGAAATACGATCCCGTTGGTTGGGCTGCTGGGAAATGGACGTATCTGAACCCGGTTCAGCGTCGTAAAGACTTCAGCGCAGCGCACCCCGGTGTATTTGATGCCAACCTAAATCCATTGTACGATACCGACTGGTTCAAGGAGTCGGCGCAGAGTGTGCTTTCGCAAAACCACCAGTTAGGTTTCAGCGGTGGTAACGAACGGACCCAATACTCGCTCTCGCTTAACTATCGTGATGATCAGGGCCTGCTTAAAACGTCGTACATGAAGCGTTATTCTGGTCGTTTCTCAATCGACGATCAGGTGAAGAGCTGGCTTAAAATCGGTGGTACGTTGAATTACAATAACCAGTCAGAAAATCTGGTCGATGTTAACGACGCTGTAGCCCGTCAGATCGTGGAAGACTTCCCCTTCCTACCTGTACGCTATCCTGACACAGGCGTTCTGGCTGAAAACCGCGATTACCCCTACGCAGAAGGAACGATGAGCTCGGTACACCGCCTGCTCGACAGAAAGTATATTCAGAATACACAGACGGTGTTAGGTAGCCTGTTTACGAATATCACCTTCGCTAAAGGTCTGGAAATGCGTACGGTATTGGGTACTAACATCCAAACACAAGAAATCAACCAGTCGCAGACTCGCACGCTGAACATTGGTGGTAACGGTAATGCTTCGGCAGCTAACAACCGTACCTCATTCTGGTCGTTGGAAAACTACCTGACGTATAACAAGCAGTTTGGCCAGGATCACTCCTTTACGGGCTTATTGGGTATTTCGTGGCAGGAAACCAACACGTTTGGGATTGGTGCCAGCGTGAGCGGATTTGCTACCGACTACTTTGGCTTCAACAACTTAGGTGCTGGTGCTACCAACCCCTCTGTTTCATCAGGAGCATCGCGGTTTGCCTTTAACTCGTACTTCGGTCGTATCAACTACGGCTTTAGAAACAAATACCTGTTCACAGCTACGGGCCGGGCCGATGGTTCATCTAAGTTCGGGGAGAATAACAAATTCGCTTTCTTCCCCTCGGCAGCTTTAGCATGGCGTGTATCGGAAGAAGACTTCCTGAAAGGTAACTCGGTGATATCCAACCTGAAAGTGCGTACCAGCTATGGTTTGACAGGTAACTCGGAGATTCCGCCTTATCAATCGCTTTCGACATTAAACTCGAACTATGCGGCTGTTTATGGCAATACAAAAGTAGGTGGAACGGGTATCAACCGATTGGCTAACCCGGATCTGAAATGGGAGAAAACAGCGCAGACTGATGTAGGGGTAGAAATTGGCTTGTTTAAAGGACGGGTAAATGTAGAAATGGATTACTACTACCGTCTGACGACTGACATGCTGCTCGATGCGCCTGTGCCACAGACGAGTGGCTATGCAACCATCCGTCGTAATGTAGGCTCAATGGAGAACAAAGGCTTTGAATTCAGTGTAAATACCGTAAACGTCAATAAGGGTAGTTTTACCTGGAATACCACGTTCAACATTTCGCTGAACCGCAACAAAGTACTGTCGCTGGCTACGCCATCAGATATTTTCGGAGTAGGTGGACCTAACTTTACCAACCAGACCAACATCATTCGTATTGGTGAGCCAGTTGGTGCGTTCTGGGGCTTGACCCGTGTGGGTGTGTGGAGTGAAGCGGAACGTGACCAGGCTGCTCAATTTACCAGTTACCGGAATGGTCTGACCATGCTGCCTGGTGACATCAAGTATCTGGATGTGAACGGTGATAAAGCCATTACCGATGCTGACCGTAGCATCATTGGTAACGGTAGTCCAAAAGGATGGGGCGCTCTGACTAACAATTTCCGTCTAGGTAATTTCGACGCTACGCTTGAACTGCAGTACATGTATGGTAACGATGTGATGCTGATGAACCTGCACCCCAGCGAAGACCGGCAGGCACTAGCTAACAGCTACAAGTCAGTACTGAATGCCTGGACGCCACAGAACCAGAATACCATGATTGCTGAAATCCGGGATACACGGGCAGGTTATGTAACCAACGTAGATAGCCACTGGATTAAGAACGGTTCATTCCTGCGTGGTAAAAACCTGCTGGTCGGCTATAACTTCCCATCGGCTATTACCAACAAGATCAAGGTAAACCGGCTCCGTCTGTATGCGTCGGCACAAAACTTCTTCCTGTTGCTGGAAGATCCAATTGTTGGCGATCCAGAAGTAACGCCAACAAACCAGGGGACTGGCAGCAGTGCATTCTCGCAAGGTCAGATCTGGCATAACTATCCAAAGCCAACCACGTATATGTTAGGCCTACAGATTGGTTTGTAATCGGGACGGTCGTTTGTCGTCAGTTGCTTTATGTCAGCTAGAGTCAGCCTCAGGAAGAACATAAAGCAACTGATCAAAATCTTTTCAAATTCATTGATACCTCAGTAAGTTATGAGACATACACTCGTAAAAAATATAAGTAAAGTTCTGGTAGGCGGTATTGTGTTGATGGGGCCCGTCGGTTGTACGGATTTCCTGAAAGAACAGGCCCCTTCGAACCTCACACCCACTAGTTTTTACACGATTCCTGACCATGCCGAAGCGGCCATCGCGTCTGTGTACGATAACCTCCGGTTTATGGGTGGTGGTGCTGGGATTTTCTCCAGCAACTGGCAGTTGCTGGAAGCTCTTACCGGTACATCGACTACCGAAACGGCCCAAAACTCAGACCTGAACAACCTCTACGGACTGGTACATGATGGCAACACGGGGCACGTCGTTAACTATTGGAACGGTCTCTATAAGGTGATTGCCCAGGCGAATCAGGTTCTGGATAAGGTGCCTGGTATCACACCTATGGATGCCGCCCAGAAAGCCAGAATTCTTGGTGAGGCTCGGTTCCTGCGGGCTTCGGCCTATTTTACGACCGTTCAGCTTTGGGGTGATATTCCGCTGATTACCAAGCCGCAAACAGCCGCTTCGGCCGATTTCCTGCCAACGCGGTCAAAGGTAGAGGATGTGTATAAGCTGATCGTTGAAGATCTGATTGCTGCTGAGTCTGCTGGTTTACCATGGATGGATGTAACGAATGGCCGGGTCAATCAGGCTGCTATCAAAACGCAGTTGTCGAAGGTATACCTGACCATGGCTGGTTTCCCACTTAACAAAGGAGCAGCCTACTACAAACTGGCGGCTGACAAGGCCTTTGAGGTGATTACCTACGCCAACGCTAACCCCAGCACGATCAACCTGTTTACGACCTACAACGACGTGCACAGTGAATCGAAGAAGAATCAACTTGAGCACCTGTTCATGATTCAGTACAATACGGTGGTGGCCGGTAACCCAATGGATAACTTCTATCCGAACTTTAAGCCAGTAACCTATAACGGTCCTGGTGGAACGGGTAGCTCAGTACCAACGGCTTCCTTCTACAACTCGTACGAAAAAGGCGATCTGCGGGCTAAAGATCAGGATGGTTATTTCTATACGACTTACTATACCAACGGTAACGGGGCTCAGTTCAGCCTGGGCGCGCCATACGTGTTTAAGCACTTTAACCGGACGGCCAATGGCACTTCGGGCGTTGCTGGTACTCGGCAAAACAACCTGAACGTACCCCAAATTCGTTACGCTGAAACGCTGTTGCTGTATGCCGAAGCGCAAAACGAAGTAGGTGGACCTACACAAGCTGCTTACGATGCCTTCAAACGGATTCGGGATCGGGCTCAACTGACCACGCCCGCTCTGGGTGAGTACACACAGGCCACCTTCCGCGAAGCCGTTTGGCGGGAGCGCTGGCATGAGCTGGCCTATGAGCAAATCACCTGGTTTGATATGGTACGGTTGCGGAAAGTGTACAACGAAAAGACCAATGGCTTCGATAGCTTCGTTGGACACGTTAACCTAAGCTCGAATCAGCCCTTACAGGAAAAGCATCTGCTGCTTCCACTGCCTAAGCAGGAAATGCTGAACAACCCGAATCTGCGTCCACAAAACCCAGGTTATCCAGGCGTTTAAAGATACATTGTTGCCTTTCAGGGTGCTAACTATCAGATAGGCAAACCGAATTTGCATAGGTTTTAAAATGAGTTAGCAGAGTACAAACTCCCCGGCTAAGACCAGTCGGGGAGTTTTGTTTATTCTGCAAATGCTTTCCGATAGGCAGTTGGTGTTTGGCCAGTTACAGCGCGGAAGGTTTTATTGAAGTGGGAGAGGTTGTTGAAGCCTACGGCAAAGCCAACATCGGCAATGGTACGGGCAGAGTGTAGCAATTGCCGGGCCTGGTTTACCCGGTATTCGTTTACAAAATCGGTGAATGTCAGGTTGGTCATTCGCTTGAAGTAACGGCTAAATGCGGGAATGGTCAGGTTGGCGAGGTCGGCCACTGTGCGAATATCTATCGGCTGGGGGTAGTGATGTTCTACATATTGACAGATTCGGTTGATGCGTTGCTGTTCTTTTGGATTCAAATCGAAACGAACACCATTAGCATGTAAGAACTCTACATCTGTTGTGTCGGCCAGGTGCTGCAGAATTCGCAGGAGCAGTAAAAACCGCTCAAAGGGGGGGAGACCAGGAAGCTCTTTCAGCCAGGGACCAATCTGCTGCTTGGTTCGGGTGCCGAACGTAAGGCCCAGATGGGCGCGTTCGAACAGTCGTTTAACTGTAGCGAGTTCGGGTTTCTCTAAGAACGGCTCACCCATAAAGTCCTCGCGCAACTGCACCACAATTTCTTCATACAGCCCTTCTTTGCCATAGCTGAAATTGAGATGCGGTAAATCGGGACCTATAAACACCAGTTCGCCCGACTCATAACAGGATACATTCGTTCCGATTCGGCGCTGGCCATTACCAAACGGAATATAGACAATCTCGTACTCTGGATGGTGATGCCAGTAGACCCGGCAGGTTTCCGGCTCTGTGCTGTGAATAACCCGGAACGAGCTACCCACTTCGGGCTCGATTTTTTCAAACTGAAGTTTCATGGGAATTCTAACACAGAGACGCACTCGTATTCTCCATGTATCTCTGTGTTATAAATGGTTAATGAAGAAACCGCAAATCGATTTTAAACGTTTATATGCCAACATACTGCTATCAGAAAACCCTATGAAATCAATAGTTGTCTATGCGTTGAGTCTGTTGCTGGCAGGCTGCGCATTAGGTCAGTCGAAAGATCGTACTCCTGCTAAACTCCCTGCCCCCAAACCCGGTGAAGCCGTCGCGAATTTTGCCGGTGGCTGCTTCTGGGCTATGGAAGAAGGTATGAACCAGCTCAAAGGCGTTCGGGAAGTCATCTCGGGTTATGCCGGTGGCTCCGTCAAAAATCCAACCTACGAACAGGTCTGTTCTGATGAGACGGGCCATGCTGAAACGGTTCAGGTGTATTATGATCCTAAAGTCATTAGCTATGCTCAATTGCTAGATGCCTTTTTTGCCGGTCATGATCCTACGACGCTCAACCGACAAGGCCCTGATGTAGGCCGGGATTATCGGTCGATTGCTTTCTACCGGACCCCCGAAGAAAAAGCCGAAATTCTGGCTGCCATCAAACGGACCAACGAATCGAAACATTACGCAAATCCGGTGGTAACGGAAGTGGTGCCGTTTACGGTATTCTATCCTGCCGAAACCTATCACCAGAACTATTTTGCCCTGCATCCCGATCAACCGTATATCCGTTCTGTTTCGCTGCCAAAGGTCGAAAAATTGCGTAAAGCGATGGCGGGGCATCTTAAAAATAATACGTCGTTGACAATGATTGACTAAATAAAGTCAATAAAATGGTAATGGAGCATTAGTAAAAGGCAATAGATCGTTAAAATAGCCGGTGCGCACCGGCTATTTTTGTGTTATGAATACAACAGTTACAATCAATCGACTTCAACGTAATCTTTTCGTTCAAAACCTGCAAACGTTCTTCCTGAATCGGCAGGCTCTGATTGTGGGTTTGGTGTTTGCATCCGACAGCCTACTGTTTGGTAGCTGGGTAGCGCATATTCCACACGTTAAAGAAAGGCTGCACCTTTCCGATGCAGAATTGGGCCTGACGCTCTTTGCCATGCCTATTGGGCTCATCATCATGAATCCACTAACGGGGCTCATTATATCCCGACTTGGTGAAGCCAAGGCTTGCTTCTGGTCGGCAATCGGGTTGACGCTTGCTGTCTGTATTCCCATCAACGCACCCAACATGGGGATTATGGCGCTGGGCTTATTTTTCCTAGGCTTAACCAGTGCCTTGCTGAATGTGGCCATGAATACATCGGCTACGAATGTGGAGCGTTCACAGGGTATTTCAATCATGTCGTCGTGTCATGGTATGTGGAGCCTGGGCGGTTTGCTGGGATCTGGTATTGCTGGTACAGTAATTGCCCTTCATGTGTCGCCTTCGATGCACATGGCTATTATGGCGGGAATTATTCTTGTCGCTACGTTTTTGTTTCAACCGATACTACACACCATTCCGTCGAGTAGCCGGAACGAATCGGGTGAGAAAACCGGAGCTTCTTTTGTGATGCCTAATCTGGATTTGCTGCTGATGATTTTTATCGGTCTGGCAGTAGCCATGGGCGAAGGAGTTGCTCTGGACTGGAGTGCGGTATACCTGCACGAAACGCTGGGAGCCAGTAGCCAGATAGCTGCGCTGGGGTTCGGCGCCTTTTCGCTGACTATGACCAGCTTTCGATTTCTGGGCGATGGCATTATTCCCCGCATTGGCGCCAAACGCTGGCTTCAGGTAGGTGGTTTTTTGGGAGCACTTGGGTTAGTAATTGCTATTGCTTTTCCCTATCCGGCAACGGCCTTAGTTGGTTTTGCCTTGCTGGGCGTTGGCTGTTCATTAGGCGCTCCAATACTTTACAGCGCTTCGATGCGGGTACCGGGTATTCCGCCAGCGGCTGGTTTGGCTACCTTTGCCACCTTTAGTTTCATCGGTTTTCTGGCTGGGCCTCCCGTTATTGGCTTCGTGGCCGAATCGTTTGGTTTGTATTATGGGTTGGGTTTAGTGGCCTTTATTCTACTCATTTCGGCGGGGCTTTCGCGCATTGTGAAATTGTTCTGAGAATGCCTGAGTAAAAACGCGAACCCGTATAGATTATAAGCTTCTCGTTTATTGAAATAGGTCTTAGTACGACCCCATCAGTGGCTCACTATAGCAGGAAACCGTTTGATACGTATGCGATTTAATGCACAAATTGCGTAGTATTGTTATCCAGACTAACCAATAGAAGTTATGACTATTGCCGTTAATACCACTCCCCAAAAGCGAAGAAAGTCAGGTGTGCCCGCTTACCTGATCTACGAAACGCTCAATGGACGTCCGCTCTATCGACGCGGTTACCGGGATGTGTTGTCTGGTAAGAAAAAACCCGCCGAAATTATGGGAAGCAGCTCGTTACAGGCCATGTTGGTTTCACTGATACATGGATTCTTATTCATGCATATTGACCGTAAGCGGTATTTGCTAGCGACCAACGAATCGGGTATTCACCTCGACAAAGGCAACAACCTCTCCAATGACATTGCTATTTTCGACAAAGCGATGGGGCTGGTATTGACTGATAAATACTTTAGCGTACCGCCAAAGGTAGCTATTGAAATAGACGTTCGTATCGAACCGGAAGAGTTTGAAGGAAAAGAGTCCGGCTATGTGTACGCGAAAACTGAACGGCTGCTGGACTTTGGCGTCGAAACAGTGATCTGGATTACAACCTATCCCCAAAAGATTTTCGTAGCTACTCGTACATCGCCCTGGCTGACGCAAAACTGGGATGCCACCGTACCCGTTCTGGATGACGTGACGTCACACTCAATCTGGCGGCCTTGTTAACCGAAGAAGATATTGAGTTTTAAGGCATAACTTCACGCTAGGGCCGGTCATGACCGGCTCCCCAAAAGATAGCGTTACGAAGAACTGTTACGAAAGCATCGTTTTTGAACAGGTTGGGGTGGTGCCCCATAAAAATATAGACATTCCTGGCCTTCATGCGTTCATTCGACCAGATCACCGGATGATCACCCCCCATTTTGATATTCGAGTCGGGTGTATAGGTAGATTCATCCACAGTGGCTAGCACCTTTACGTTAGGTCTTGGGTTTTTGTTGTAGGTATACCACTCTTCTTTCTCGATCTCAAACGTGGCGGGTAACCCCTTCATGCAGGGGTGATTATTCGCTTCGACATGGACGGTGGCTCTGGCAAAATCCGGAATGTAATTCTTGTAGCGAATGCCGCCCATAAATTCGGAAAACCAGGGCCACATGGCGTATCCGTCGAATTCACCTAGGAGAGACGCGTGATGAAGGCCAACCCAACCTCCTCCTTTGCCTTCGGTAATGTATTTCTGAAAAGCCTCTTTAGCCGTATCGGTCCACATATAGGGTGGATAATTCAACTGAAGAAAAAGCTGGTATTTAGCCAAAAAAGCTTCGTTTATGGGGTCTGTATTTTCAATGTAATCAATCGTAAAGTTACCTTCTTTAGCTAGCTGAGCGAGCCACTTTTTGGCTTCGGCTACAAACGGAGCATGAACACCCCCGTCTTTTTCGGCAATGGCTACGACCCGAAAGCGAGGTTTTTCATGCTGGCCAACTACGGAGGAATTAAACCCGATCAGTAAGCTAAAGAAGCAGATGAAAAAGAAGGGCTGACGTAGCTTACAACTAAGCATGAGTGCCTTATAGGTTTTCTACTAAGTTGGGTATTCGCCTTCAAAAGCTATCCAAAACCATAAACTACCGTTGTGAATAGTATTCTTTGATGCTTACCAGTTGGCATAGCGGAACTGGCCTGAGGGCAGAAAATAATAGTAGAAGATCAGAAACAGCAGCAGCAGATACCATAAGGCCGTTAGAATTCCGGCTGCCTTTAGACCCATATATTTTTGTAAAAACTGATACATAACCTCAGAGGAGAAAAAGTTGGGTCAGGGTTTGACCGACAGCCTGCCAGGAAGTTTTCTGAATAACGATACAGGTCAGGCAGAAATAATGGAATGTTAGCAGAACACCCAGCCAATGAACGATGTTCGAGCGCCATGCCGGTAGAATAATTTCGCTGGAGGGCTGTTTAAAACGATGCCATATCAGAATACCCAGCCCCTGCAAAGCCCCCCATACCAGATACCGACTAGACCATTCGTGCCACAGGCCCAGCACGAGCATAGCCCCCAATGTAGCCAGTACGGGCTGTCGGGTCAGGCTGAGTAAGGGGGTAAATACATAGTCTCGACACCAGCTAGACAATGACATATGGTATCGTTTCCAGAACTCATTCAGATTAGAAGCCAGAAATGGCGACTGAAAGTTTTCGGGCACCCGAATCCCAATCAACAACGAGAGGCCGATGGCTACATCCGAAAAACCCGCAAACTGGACATAGGCATTTGTGGCGAACCGAATTACGGAGAGATACGTAGCCACCGATGGATGATGGGCTTGTAGATGATGGATGAACTGGGCCAGCTTATCGGTTAACAGCAAATTTCCGATGATCACAATCTTGGCATAACCGTACAGAACCCGTTCCAGTCCAGCCGAGAACAAGGCTGAATCCCAACGTCGGCGACGGCTATCCCGATAAAAGTCGGGAAACCGATTAATGGGGCCAATCAAGAGTGTAGGTAGGAAGAACAGATAGGTTAAATAGTCGACAAACGTATGAACGGGTAAGGTCTGTTTGTAACGTTCAATGGCGTAATGAATCTGCCGGAACGTATAGTAGGATAAGCCCAGTGGAACACCAACGGAAGTTTGCCACCCCTGGTGCACGAGCCATTCTGATTTGAATAGTATCCAGACGATCACCGACTGGCTAATTGATAGGATAACGCGCCAGGAAGGCGTCATGGTGTTGATTCGAAACAATCCGTAGCTCAAACTGGCAGTAACGAGCAAACTAAGCGCTGATAGTGGGGAAAATACCAGCATGAACCCGGCCGTAAGTGCTGATACGGCCGGAAGCTGCCAGCGATTGGGAAGCAGCCAGCCCATTGGGACTAGCCCTACTGCACAAAACGCCATAATCCAGGTAAGTTCAGTCATCGTGGAGGAAGTGCGGCTGTCTGGCAGATTTTATCGGCTAGCCAGGCCGAATAAATGGGATTGCCAATGTGATTTAGATGGGCTTGGTCGGCAAAATAGCGAAACGGCATGGGGCGATTAAATTGCCAGTAATCCAGTTGGTAGCGTTGATGGTAATAGTTCATCAGGTCGCGTAGTTGTGGTGCCCGACTTTTACTATAAATAGCTGCTTCTAAAATAGCTGGTCGTGGAAAATGCAATAAAACAAGGTGGGTGCCAAGTTGGTGAAGCCGCTGGAGAGAGTTATATAGAGCAGGTAGTTCGGTTTGTGTGCGTACTTCTCTTTTTTTGATTTCAGCAAGGGTAGTCGCTAGGTTTATCGTATCCATCTGATTAAGCGCATGCTGCTCCCGTGGGAAGCCTTGAAATAATCCTCGCTTAGGATCAGCTGCTCGCCAGCCAAGCTGAGTTTTAACAGCTTTTATCTGTAGCACCAGGTGTCGATTAACGGCCTCAAGCATGGGATTAAGGGAATAAGGTAGACGGAATACCAACAGGTTTTCCTCAAGGCATAGAATGTCAGGTGGGTAGCGTTCCAGGATTTTAAAGATCGGGGCCTCTTCAGTGAAGGCATTGATAGTTACTGATTCTCGGTACAGTTTTATAACCCGTATTCGTTTGCCACAACGATTCTCGAAAAATCCTGTATCTGCCACACCATACTCTACCAGTGACGTGCCCAGAACAACTACACGAGTGACGGAGTCCGAACGCATAGCCCACTCCCGGCGTAGTACCGTTTCGGCGTCCGTTGCCAATTGCTGGCTCAATTGTTTTTCTGACCGATTGGCCATTATATACAACAAACCAAAGCCGATCAGGGCACCAACGCCAGTAAGGCCCCAAACCCACAAAGGTGGCGTTACCCTAGGCATTTGACGATTAGCGGGAACTGTTTTTTTGACGGGCAATGGATTCGGCATTTTGTAGACTGTTCATCACCATAATTTCGGCTGTGTCGAACTCTAAACCCAGTGCTTTTTCGAGCCGGATTACAAAATCGAGGTGGGCCATTGAATCCCAACCCGCAATGGTTCGGGAGGTATCGGTTGGTTTGAGCGCTGATACGGGCACTTTAAACGCCTGTGATGCCGCTTCCAGTACCAGTTTTGTATAATCAAGGGTTGTAGAAGCTGCCTGATTATCGAGTTGGCGAATTCGATCGCGCATTACGTTGAGCTGAACTTTTCCCGACAGACCTTTCGGCAGATCATCGAATAGAAAAATAGCGCTAGGGATCTTTCGTTCTTCCAGGTGTTCCCGACAAAAGGCAGTTAAGCCCAATTCGTTGAGTGCACTATCTGGTTTAAGGACTACGCAGCTAATCAGGCGTTCCCCAAAAACGTCATCGGCAATACCAAAACTCACGCTTTCCACAACGTCGGGATGGGTATTGATTATTTCAGTCACTTCCTCAGGATGGATATTGACCCCTCCCGACACAATGATATTTTTCAGGCGACCCGTAATTCGATAGAAGCCGTCGGTTGTACGGATGGCTATATCACCCGTGTGCAGCCAGCCCTGTTGCAGTACGGCTACTGTGGCGGCTTCGTTGTGCAGGTAACCTTTCATGATATTGCTACCGCGAAGAAGTAGCTCACCGGCTTCGCCATCGGGCACTTCCTGGCCAGCTTCGTTAACAATACGGGCGTCCATATCGACGGGTTTGCCTACGGTGCCAATCTGATAACTGTCGTCGGATGGGCCGCTGAATAGCCCTCCGGCTACAAAGAGATTCTTCCAGATGCGAGGAGACCGAGATAATAAACTGGAAGTCGCTGGTCTGGAAACTATCCTCATAGCCATCGGCAAACCGTTGAATCAGGGCCAGCATCGTCGGGACGGCTATAAAATGGGTAATCCGATACTTGTAAATGGAATCGAGCAACTCACCAATCCGGTTGATTTCGAAGCCGAATGGACGAACGCATACCGATGCCGTGTATGCCGCCAGAACCGGCCCTTGTATGATGCCGTCGGCATGGTAGAGCAGTAAATTGTTTAACAAGCGTGATTCGCCAGTTAGACCATACACCTGGCTGAGTGTCTGCAAATGACTAAATAAACCCCGATGCGTAATTTGTACGCCTTTCATGTCGGAGGTTGTGCCCGATGTAAAGAGAATATACGCTACCGTGCCTGGATCAATCCGAGTAGGTAATGTACCGACAGGTAGTGACTGGAGTAGAGCCGGGTAGGCGTTTGTATTGGTAACTGGGGCTGATTTGCCCAATAGTTTCCGAAAAAGCTGGCCTTTTTGTAGCTGTTCCGGT
>Ga0209933_1000862_pt1 | contig 40750 bp, 49 predicted proteins | sample ThiBiot_300_biof_FD_183944 | JGI IMG/M metagenome (GOLD analysis project Ga0209933, IMG submission 183944) | Wastewater bioreactor microbial communities from Cape Town, South Africa - Thiocy_cont_300_biof (SPAdes) | ecosystem: Engineered > Bioremediation > Thiocyanate > Unclassified | place...
GCGAAGAACGTCGCCTTGACGCCTTGCTGCCGCAGATAATCGAAGATGCGGCCATCGTATCCGGCGATCTCGCCGCGCTGCTCGCAGAGATCGAACGTCAGCGCGACGACCTTTTCTCCGCTCGCGATATCGACGCGCCGGATCGCTCCGCGCAGCGTGTCCGGCACGGCCGGAGCCGGTTTGAAATCGCCGAGCTTGATTGGCGCATCGAAGCTGCGATTGCCTTTCGCGGCCAGCTCTTCGCCCGGCACGCCTGCGAGCGCGGCGGCCGAGAAGCACGCATTTTGAACCGCCGCATCGGCGGCTAACCCTGCCGTCGCGAACGCGAGACCCGAGAGTCCGGCGAGCAGGATAAGAGCAAATCTATGACTCGAATGTCTCATTGGCCTTTGAAAACCGGTTTTCGCTTCTCAAGAAAGGCGCGCCGGCCTTCGGCGTAATCGTCGCTCGCAAAACAGGCTTCGACAACGGCGTCGAGTTTCGCCATGTCCGGATGCTCCGGCCGCCGTGAGATTTCGTCGATCACGCACTTCGCGGCAGCAACGGACAGCGGCGCGTTCTCGGCGATCTCTTGCGCCAGGGCTATGACGGTCGCTTCGATTTCGCCTTTCGGCACGAGCTGCGTAATGAGCCCCATCGCTTCCGCGTCGGCGGAGCGGAAACGGCGGCCCGTGAACAGCAGCTGCTTGGCGCGATCGGCAGGCACGGCGGAAAGGATGGGACGAACCCACCGCGCGTTGTAGCCGATGCCGAGCTTGGCTGCGGGAATTGCGAACTGGCTCGTGTCATCCGCGATCCGCATATCGCAACAGAGCGCCAGCCCGAGACCGCCGCCCAGGCAAAATCCCTGGATCATCGCGATCGTCGGCTTCTGACAATCGATCAACGCGTTGAAAGCGGCATCGTTCAGCGCGTCGTAAACCTTGGCGGCGTCGCCGGTGCGTCCGCTCTCGAATTCAGAGATGTCGGCGCCCGCCGAGAAGGCTCTGTCGCCCGCCCCGCGCAGCACGACGACACGAACCTCGCTGTCGGCGGTGGCCCGTTCGATCGCTTCGGGAAGCGCGCCCCACATGCCCCCGGTCAGCGCGTTCATGCGCGATGGATTGTCGGCCGTAATCCAGGCGATTGCGCCGTCTTTGCCATATCTTAGCGTCGGGCCGTCGCCGCTGGTCTCTGCCATTCCGGGGCATCCTTATGACTGTCGGGGGGCTATTTAATGAGCAATTCAGGGTACGGCAAAGATCGGCGCCGGTGGCAGATGCGCGCGGTGCGGTAAGACTTATATACTGAGGACAGGTTCTCGGATTGACCCGGGCGCGAGCCATCGTTAATCGGCTGGGATAATCGTCAGAGGACGGGTCATATTGCCGGCCTGATGATGCCGGAACCTGCGAGCAAGAGGCCCTTACGTGTCGAACGCCAAGACAGCAACGACGAAGATCCAGGTCGTCGACCCTATCTGGGCGCAGATACGGTCCGAGGCGCAGGCCGCGATGACGGCGGAGCCCGCGCTCGGCAGTTTCATCTTTGCGACGGTTCTGAGCCATGAGCATCTCGAGGAGGCGATCTGCCATCGCCTTGCGCAGCGTCTCAATCACACCGACGTCGATGCCGGGCTGATCTCGCAGACGTTCCTCGGCGTGCTTCAGGACGACAATAAGCTCGGCAAGATTTTCCGGGCCGATCTCTCCGCCGTCTATGATCGCGATCCCGCCTGCACGCGCTATCTCGACCCGCTGCTTTATTTCAAAGGCTTCCACGCGCTGGTCACGCATCGCTTCGCGCACGCGCTTTGGAAAAGAGGCCGCCGCGATTTCGCGCTTTATCTGCAAAGCCAGGGCTCGCGCTTCTTCGGCGTCGACATTCACCCGGCAGCGCGCTTCGGGCAGGGAATCATGCTCGATCACGCGACCGGCTTCGTCGTCGGCGAAACGGCGGCCGCCGGCGACAACTGCTCGTTCCTGCATGCCGTGACGCTCGGCGGCAGCGGCAAGGAAACAGGAGACCGCCACCCCAAGATCGGCGATAACGTCCTCGTCGGAGCGGGCGCTAAAATCCTTGGCAACATCAAAGTCGGCTCGTGCTCGCGCATCGCCGCCGGGTCGGTTGTCCTCTCGGACGTTCCTCCGAATGTTACTGTCGCCGGAGTTCCGGCAAAAATTGTTGGCAGTGCCGGTTGTTCGGAACCCGCCCGCTCGATGGAGCAGGGTTGGGTTGACGATTTCGGCGGCCTCTGACGCTCACCAGGAGAGAAAAACTTGAAGAAAGACGAGCTAGCAAAGCTGCAGGCCTATTTGCGTAAAACGTTCGGCGCGCCGTCGCTGGAAGTTCGGCCGCAGCCGAAGAAAGACGACATGGCCGAGGTCTTCATCAACGGCGAGTTCGTCGCCGCGCTCTATCGCGAGGAAGACGAGGGCGAGATCTCCTATCAGCTGCAGATGGCCATCCTCGATATGGATCTCGAAGGCGTTTGAGACTGCGAGGAATTGCCGATGACTCTCTACAACCTGGACGGCGTTGACGTTACAACGCCTGCCAGCGGTGCCTTCTGGGTCGCGCCCAACGCGGTGGTGCTCGGCAAGGTCAAGCTGGAGGAGGACGCCAGCGTCTGGTTCGGCGCGGTGCTGCGCGGCGACAACGAGTGGATCACGATCGGCGAGCGTTCGAACGTGCAGGACGGCTGCGTGCTGCATACCGATCCCGGCTTTCCGTTGACGATCGGCGCCGATTGCACGATCGGCCATATGGTCATGCTGCACGGCTGCACGATCGGGCGCGGCAGCCTGATCGGCATCGGCTCGATCATTCTGAACGGCGCCAAGATCGGTGACGAATGCGTCATCGGAGCGAATACGCTGATCCCCGAGAACAAGGAAATTCCGCCGCGCTCGATGGTGATGGGCTCGCCGGGAAAGATCATCCGTCAGATCAGCGATGACGAGATCGTGCGCTTTCAGCGTGGCGCGGGACGCTACGTCGCCAACTGGAAGCGCTTTGCCGCCGGACTAAAGCCACAGGCATCCTGACGCCAATCGCGATATCACGCGACGGTCATAAGTCTCGCCTGATGCCGACGGCAGAGGCGAGACTTGATAGTTCGAACTAGTTTCGATGCCAGTTTTAGGGCCAGGTTCAGGGGAAGACTTCGATGCCCTGAAACTCGGTGGGTTCCGGGTTCGACTGAACGCCCGCAATTGCCGACGGCGTCGAAGCATCGTTCGGATCGAGCGAGACCCACGCCTTCGGATCGACAAACGATTGCCGCATCACGTAGTGGTACGGCGTCTGGTTCCACAGCCGGACGATGTCGATCTTGTTGTCGAGAATGTAGTCGCCGAGCGTCGTGCGCACGGTCAGCACCGCATGCCCTTCGTTCTTTTCGTCGCGAACGACCGTCATGAGAAACGCGCTCGACGGCCAGCCGCGTGCGATCAGACGGTGGCGCTTGAGAAGCGCGTAGTCCTCGCAGTCGCCGCGCGTCTTCGGCAGCGTCCAGTATTCGGTGACGCCGTAAACTTCCATGTCGGTCGCCGGTTCGATCTCATGATTGACCGTGCGATTGACGACGTCGAGCTCGCTCAGGTTCTCCGGCGTCGCCTCGATGCGCGCGTCGGTGTAATTCTTGGAGACGCACTCCGACGGCTCCCGCTCGCAGAACGAGACGAAGCCATAAGGAGGCTGCGAGCTGCCGTAGATCCGCATGAATTCCGGAGCGCGCTTCGCTGCCGGACTGACTATGGCAAGGTGCTGCGCCGCCGCCGGCATAGCCATGGCCACAAAACTCAAGGCCACGCCAATGGCCACGCTACCGTACATCATGATACGCCCTCGAACACGGTACGATACACTACGCGAAACACTTGTTTTTAGCATGAATGCTGTCATCGGCATTCGCGCTAAAAACGTATAAAAATTTAACTTCGAGATTTTGGCAACTCGGCGGGCGATTTGGGGCATCACACAACCAACGCAAAACGATTATGGAAAACTGTCGCGCAACGCCTCGGGAGATTGCAGAGTCAAGAATTGCACCCCGATGCCCTGCGCATGATGTCGCCGAACGATTGCCCTGGTTTTGCCGGCAACGACAAAACTCCCAAGCGGCGGTCGTGCCGGCGTTCCAAGCGACGCGCCCGATGCTGAAAGATCGAGCAGTTCCACGTCGATGATGACGTCTTCGACCCTCAACGTCGTCCGTCGCCCGCGAGTTCCGACGCGCTCGTGCAAACGGCCGGCTTCTTCCGGGAAGTCACTCCGGTTGATGAGCCACATAATCTGTGCTGCGAGTTTTTCCCGCTTGTGCTCGGTGACTTTGAAACTGAAGGCAAAACCATCGGGCGTGTGACGCGCGACGACGCCTTCGACGCCTCCGAGGTGATCGAAATACGCGATGACGCGCTCGCCGACTTCAGGCGCGTGCGGCGAGACGACAGCTGCGCCGCCGACGGAGATGTTCTCAAGCTGGCAGTTGAATTCGTTTCGGTCGGCGCGCATGAAGCGTCCGGCCAGCGACAACGGCAAACGGCGATGCCGGCGCATGTCGCGCGCGACGGCTGCGTCCTGGGGGCGCAAATGTTCGCGGAGTGTTGTCGAATACGCGGCCATTGCCGGTCCTTGAGGTCCTGAAAAACCTGGTTGGGACATCGGCCGCGAGCGGCTCGGAGACGACCCGCCTCGACTATGAGGAACGGTCCTTAATGAACTTCTAATTTGCGCGTCATAATCGGCTGCGATGTTGGCGCTCGACGCCCTTAACGCGCCGAAAGGTTAGTTTTGAGCCAAAATGATCACTCGTTATCGACGCGGCTGAGACCGCCTTCGTAAACCCTGAATTGACGCCGGTTCGAGCGGACGATCCTCGCCTCGCGGATCGTTGGCATCAGGACTGGAATATTGCTGCCTTGCTCTGCGGGAAGGGCGACGCCGTCGGGCCAGATCAGTTCGTGGCTGAGGAGCTTGCGTTGGGTCAGCGCGACGGTTCCGAGCCAGTTTGGCTTCGCGACCGGTGTCAGCGCGCCGAGGAAGCGATCGACCGTGTCGCGCGTGTGCGTCAGCGGCAAGATCAGAAGCTCGAACTCGGTCGACAGTCCGCTCGTGCTGCCGGCGCTGATCCGGAACACGCAGACGGCGCCCTCTGAGGCGCTGGCGATCTGCTGCGCGATGATGCGCGCGTCGCCGTCCTCGAAAAGCCGGAACAGATCGACACCGCGAAAATCGATGCCGAACGCCTCGCAGATGCGGGTTCCGGCGAGGCGGAAGCGCAGGCTCGATGGGCTGACGCGTTCCAGGATGAATGTGTCGGGCAGATTTCCCGAAATGCACGATGGCTCGATTTCGAAGCGCTTCGGCGCCACACGGTCGCCGCGGAGACTATTCCAATATGAATAGAGCGCTTGACTGACAGATTCTTGCATGAGCATGCGCCCGTCCTGTTGGCTAAGGTATCGGCCTGAGCCGTGCCATTCCGGTACACGCCGTCGCGGCGAGTGTCGGACCTGTGGACGAGGGAGCATCCTTCATGCCATCGGGGAGGAGCCCGGCGCACGCCGCCGGTTAACGCGCCTGCGATCGACATGAACCTTAACGAGGCCGGGGAGCCGCGAACCCTCCAGCCGTCAGAGTAGGAAGCCCGTGACCAAGCGAGAACCAATCTTCAATGTGCCGGGCGGAGTGCTTGCGACGCTCGCGGTCTTGATCGCCGTTCACGTTGCGCTCTCGCTTCTGAGCCCGCTGGAGTACGAATGGTGGGTTCTCGCCCTAGCGTTCATCCCGGCGCGCTATGCGGGCTTCGCTTCCCAGCTGCCCGGAGGTGACACCGCGTCGATCACGTCGCTGATCACCCACATGACCGTCCACGCCGACATCATGCACCTCGGATTTAATGCGGCGTGGCTTCTGGCATTCGGCTCCGTGCTTTGCGCGCGGCTTGGCAGCCTGCGCTTCCTCGCCTTCTCGATCATGGGAGGGCTCGCAGGCGCGCTGCTGTTTCTCGTGTTCAATCCCGGTCTTGCCGCACCGGTGATCGGCGCGTCGGGCGCCATCTCCGCGATGATGGGCGGCGTGATGCGGTTCCTGTTCAACGCCATCGATCGCCGCGAAGGCTATTTGCTTCGCGAGCAACCGCGATCGATTCCGCGCATGTCGCTCGCGCAAAGTCTGAAAGATCGCCGCGTCGTTCTCGCGTCGCTCGTATTCGTCGGCGTAAATCTCCTGGCAATTGTGGGATTTGGCAAATTCGGTGAAAGTGGCGCGATTGCATGGGAAGCGCATATCGGCGGATATGTATTCGGCCTATTCGCATTCGGCGCTTTTGATGCTGCAACGCAAAACACTGTTCCGCCTGCGTCCGAATTCGATTGAGTGCTTGCATTCGCGACAAAATTGCCTCAGCCTTCGATATAGTTCGCCGCCAAGAGCGGACATATCAGTGGGAGACGCTGCGGAAGCCGGGCCAGATACCGGACAGCGCGCCATAGACACCAGGGCGCATATCGTCCGCTATATTCGGCGCGGTCTTCCAGAAATGGAGGCTGGAGCTGTGATTATCGGACAGATACTCAAGTCGAAGGCGCGCGGTGTGATGACGGCGCGGCAGGAAGATACGATTCAGGAAATCGCGCTGCGCTTGTCGAGCCGCAAGATTGGCGCCATCGTTATCGTTGGCGAGACCGGCAAGGTCGTCGGCATCATTTCAGAGCGCGACATCATTCGCCTGATCGCCGAGCATGGTGCGGAAGCACTGAAAATGCCCGCAAGTCGTGGCATGACCCGTAACGTCGTATCGTGCTCGGAAACGTGCACGATCGACGAGATCATGGATACGATGACGCGCGGCCGCTTCCGTCATCTGCCGGTGATCAACGACGACGCTCTCATCGGAATCGTCTCGATCGGCGATATCGTCAAGCATCACACCGCTGAGGTCGAGTTGGAAGTGACCGCGATGCGCGGCTACTTGGCGACCGGCTGAAGCGCACTCGAAGACGACATGGACAGCGCGCGCCCGCGTTCCTCGACGCTCGGCGCGCGTTTCGTTTCTCGCGTTCCGATCTCGCGAACGATATCGTCGAGCTGACGTTCGAGCGCCTGGCTGCCGCGTTCGATCGCCTCCTTGGCGCGATGAAAATCGAAAAGCCCGACATCCTGCAATCTGGGTGAGATCATCACGTCCGGCGGATCGCCCGCGAGGCGAGATCGCGCAATGCGGTCCTGCACGATGTTGAAGGCATCGACCATAACGGTCGAAATTCCCGGTGCTCCGTCGCCACGTCCGAAGAACTGCCGATGCAGCAATGCGCGAACGCCGGTCGCCGCCTTATCCGTGCGCGCGTCTTCATCCACCGCGAGACTTTGCTCGTCGTCCCCCTGATAGAGCGCTTCCGGCATCGACATGACGCTGCCGCGCCCGAGAATATCGAAATTGAGATTGACCGCGATGACGTATCTCGCGCCAAGCGCGCGGCACACCGAAACCGGGATCGGATTGACCAGCGCGCCGTCGAACAGCCAGCGCCCGTTGACCTTGACCGGCTTGAACACGCCTGGCAGCGCATAGGACGCGCGAACGGCATCGACGAGCCGCCCGCGTGACAGCCAATGCTCGTGCCCCGTGCCGACTTCCGTTGCAACGGCGGTGAAACGCGTTTTCAGGCTTTCGATATTGCAGTCGCCGAGATGCTGTTCGAGACGTCCGCAAAGCCGCTGGCCGCTGATCAGTCCCGTGCCCGCGAGATTGAAATCGAGATATCCGAATATCCGCTTCGGCGTCAGATCGAGCGCCCACTGCTCAAGATTATCGAGGTGACCTGCGGAATAGCAGCCGCCGACGACCGCGCCGATCGACGTGCCCGCGATGATATCAGGCTGAATGCCGGCTCGCGCCAGCGCCTTGAGGACGCCGATGTGGGCCCAACCTCGCGCCGCGCCTCCGCCTAACGCCAATCCGACCTTTACGTCCGACATCCCCGGCATGTGGCACTCCCGACCGTCTCGGGCGGAACGCGTCGAAGCGCGATGGCCTTTCAGGTCTTTCCTTTTGGGGAATGCTAACGCGGGCGCATTAAGACGCCGCTACCAAGAGGTAACCGATCGATGAACGCAGTCGGTTACGCCCATTGTAGCTGAAGCAACTCAAGCTCGTGCGCGAGCGTCAATCGTGATCGGCGTGAAGCGGCAGGCCAGCGGGCTCGAGGCTCAGGCTTCCGGATGAGTCCGGCGACGCGATGAGGCGGCGATAGAAACAGGACGGCGCGCCCGTGTGGCACGCAACGCCGTCGCCTTCGACATCGACCAGAAGCCAGACCACGTCCTGATCGCAATCGGTTCTGACTTCTTTCACGGAGAGAAGATTGCCGCTCTCCTCGCCCTTCTTCCAGAGCTTGCCGCGCGACCGGCTCCAGAAGTGCGCGAACCCGGTCGCGATCGTTTGTTGAAGCGCTTGTTCGTTCATGTGCGCGAACATCAGAACGTTGCCCGATCTCGCGTCGGAAACGATGGCGGGGATCAGTCCGTCGGAACCGAACTTGGGAAGAAAGGACGACGTTTGCTCGATGGTCTCGCCGGGCCGAAGCGCAGGCGAACTTTTGCTCGTATCAGTCATGTGGATCCTGTTGCGGAACGGCGGCTAGTCGCGGACGACCGCCATGAAGCGATCGCGTAGCGCCGAATTGCGCTCGAACTCGCCGAGAAAACGAAACGTGACGGTGGCCACGTCACGCTGCTGAACACCGCGCGCCGCCATGCAATGATGGCGCGCGCTCATCATGATCGCGACGCCTCTCGCCTGAAGCCCTTCCTCAAGCGTCGTCGCGATCTGTTCGGTAAGACTTTCCTGCGTTTGCAAACGCCGGGCGAAGATATCGACGACGCGCGCGATCTTCGACAAGCCGACGATGCGGTCTGACGGCAGATAGGCGACATGCGCGCTGCCGAAGAAGGGCGCGATATGGTGCTCGCAATGGCTCTCGAAGGCGATATCCTTCAGCAGCACCATTTCGTTATAGCCCGACGGATCCTCGAACGTCTGTGCAAGTTCCGCCAGCGCGTCCTGCTTGTAGCCTTTGAAGTATTCCCCGAATGCTTCCGCCACCCGCTCCGGGGTTTTCTCCAGTCCCGGACGCGCCGGATTGTCGCCGCTCCAGGCGATCAACGTGCGCACGGCCTCTTCGGCCTCGGCGCGCGACGGGCGGCGCGGCGACAGCGCGGTAACGGGCGTCGGGAGGGTGAGCTTTTTCATGTGATCCGTAGCGTTGCGAGCGAATGCCGGTCCTCGCCTTGGCGGCCGGCGTACCCTATATAGAAGGCCCAATATACGACGAGCCGGGCATTTGGACGAGTGTCGATGCATGGCGTCGGTGAACCATAGGTTTCCATGGCCGACCTCGACGAAATCTACAATACGCGCATCCTGGAACTGGCTGGTGCGATTTCGCACACCGAACGCCTGGAGCATGCCGATGCCCGGGCGACGGCCCATTCCAAGCTCTGTGGCTCGACCGTAACCATCGATCTGTCGCTCCGCGACGGCCGCGTCAGCGATTACGGACAATCCGTCAAGGCGTGCCTGCTGGGCCAGGCCTCGGCCTCCGTCATGGCGCGCGAAATCGTCGGATCGACGCCCGATGAGCTTCGCGCCGTCGCCAGAAAGATGCGCGCCATGTTGAAGGACGGCGGCCCTCCGCCGGCCGGGCGCTGGGCCGACCTCGCAACGCTGGAGCCGGTTCGAAATTACAAGGCTCGCCACGCATCGACCCTGCTTGTGTTCGATGCTGTTGAAAGCGCACTTGACGATATCGCCGCCGGGCGCGACGCGGCGGTCGCCGGGCAATAACCTTTACGTCAAAAACATTCGGCGCCTCGCTCCGGCGCTCATCAGCAAGGGTCGGTTTTCCGATATTTTGCGTCCTGGTCCCGAGCAGCATTTCTTCCCGCGACATTGTCTCATGCGTGTTCCGCCTCAACGGGAAAACTGGGAGTGGAAGTCTTTCGCGCCTGCGGGTATGCCCTACGGGGTTGCGCGCGTTCCTTGGCTCACGCATAGGGACCGGCGCGGCATGAAGGGAATGGAGAGTGTTGATGGCGTCCAGCGGCGACAACGTTAAATCGGGCAGCGATAGCCATTCGCCCATGGGCGCGATCAAATGGGGCGCGATCGCCGTCCTTGCCGTGCTTGCGATTTACGGTCTTCAGGGCAAGACGTCGGCCGAAGGGCAGCTCTCCACCCTCAAGAGCGAAGCCGACGCATTGAGAAAGCAGGTCGACAACGCGCTCGGTCAGCGGAAAACCGCGCAGGAAGAAATCGCGCGCTTGAAAACCGCCGAGGCTGACGCCTTGCGTCAGGTCGAGGAAGGCAAGGCCGATGTCTCGACGGCGATGGCGAAGGTCACCGAACTCGAAGCCAAAACGCAGGGCTTGGACAAGGAAATTCAGGACCTGAAATCGAAACTCGCCGCCACGGAAGACCAGCAGGCGAAGTCGGGTCGGGCTTTGGACGACGCCAACACAGCGAAGGCGGAGCAGGAGAAGGCGAGAGCCGACGCTGAAAACGCCAAGGCGACGGCCGAAAAAGCCAAGGCGGATGCCGAGGCGGCGGTCGTGCTGCTTCAAAAGCAGATCGAGACACTGAACGCCGAGTTGCAGACCGCTCGCAAAGACGCCGAAGCCGCCAAGGCCGCTGCCGCTCAGCCATCGGATTCAAAATCACCAGCCCCGGCAACTCCCGCCTCGCCGCAGCCGTAAAAACTTCCCCGCAGCCCAGATTTCGCTTTGGGTGAAGGACCCGCAAGCTCCGCACTTGCGCTCGTGCAGGAACATGGGCTTTGCTGGGGCTGTCTCTGTTAGCTGCCAGCCCGTTCGAATATCGATGAGCCGCATTGCCAAGGCGCTGATGAAAGCGCCGATCCACGTTTATCGCGTCACGTTCAAACCGCTGGTCGGCGGCCAATGCCGCCACTGGCCCACGTGCTCGCAGTATGGGTTAGACGCGATCGAGCTCAACGGCGCGTGGCGCGGCTTCTGGCTGACGCTATCGCGCTTCCTGCGCTGCGGACCGGGCGGCACCCATGGAATAGATCCGGTGCCGGACATTCGCGCCGATCGCCATCCGTTCGCGCCGTGGCGCTACGGGCGATGGGGACGGCACGCTCAGGCGGCCGCGACCGACGACTGAGGCACCGAAGCGTCCGACGCTGCATCGGCCTCGAAAGCCGAAAGATCATGAGCCGACCCGGGAAAGAAAACATCGCGATCGAGCTGCATGACGCTGCGCATCAGTTCGAGCAGATTGTCGAACGCGACTTTCGCGATCAGCTCGAAGCACATCATCTCCCAGGCGTTGGCGCCCTGATATAACTGTCCCGCGAGAATGGTTTTCACCGTGATCTCCGGGCATGCGTCGTTCTTCAGAAACGCGGCGAGCGACGGTGCGACCGCAGGCGGGATCTTGATGGTGCCCTCGGGCCAGCTCTGCGAATAGGCGGCGCGGCGGAACAAGGTCTCGGTCATGAAATGCGTTTCGAGCGCAGCCTGCACGGGGTCGACAACCGCCTGCACGAAACATGTCGGGCGCACCTTGCCCTGGATGTTGACCATCCGCTTGCGGATGAGAAGTTTTGCGGCTGACACGGCGGCTCCCCCGATCTGAGAAACTGACGCTACGCCAGAAGCGTAAGAATTGGCCTCTGCGAATCCCTAGAATTGCGTCGGTCCCGTAAGGACTTCGGCAACGCCTGCGGCCACCGGACAATTCACGAACCGTTAAGACGCCTTGACTTGAACCGGCGGTCCCCCCATTAGCGGTCTCGACATCGTCTTACGCCGCGCCCGTTGGCGGCGAGTGAGCACAGGAGGCCCGACATGACCGACGTCACAATTACGTTCCCCGACGGCAAACAGCGCCAGGTCAAAGCCGGAACGACGGGCCTCGAAATCGCAAAATCCATATCGCCATCGCTCGCCAAGCGAACCGTCGCTATGCAACTCGACGGCGTGCTGTCGGATTTGGCCGACCCGATCAACAAAGACGTTTCGATCAATTTCGTCGCCCGCACCGATCCGGCAGCCTTGGAGCTGATCCGGCACGACGCCGCGCACGTCATGGCGGAAGCGGTGCAGTCACTTTGGCCCGGCACCCAGGTGACCATCGGCCCGGTGATCGACAACGGCTTCTTCTACGACTTCGCTAAGCAGCAGCCGTTCGAGCCGGAAGACATTCCGAAGATCGAAAAGAAGATGGGCGAGATCATCGCCAAGAACGCGCCGTTCACAAAGGAGTTCTGGTCGCGCGATGACGCCAAGAAGTTCTTCCGCGACAAGGGCGAGGTCTTCAAGATCGAACTCGTCGACGCGATCCCCGCCGGCGAAGACCTGAAGATCTACAAGCAGGGCGAATGGCTCGATCTCTGCCGCGGTCCGCACATGACCTCGACCGGTCAGATCGGCAAGGCGTTCAAGCTGATGAAATTCGCAGGCGCCTATTGGCGCGGCGACAGCAACAATCCTCAGCTGCAGCGCATCTACGGCACCGCCTTCGCGACCGAGGACGAGCTGAAAGCCTATCTGCATCAGCTCGAGGAAGCCGAGAAGCGCGACCACAGAAAGCTCGGCCGCGAGATGGACCTTTTCCATTTCCAGGAAGAAGCGCCGGGCTCCGTCTTCTGGCACGCCAAGGGCTGGACGCTTTTCCAAACGCTGATTGCGTATATGCGCCGTCAGCAGCAGCGCGCCGGATATGAAGAAGTGAATTCTCCCGACATGATGGAGAAGCACTTCTGGGAACTCTCCGGTCACTGGGAAAACTACGGTGAGAACATGTTCACGACCGTCCTGCCGGACGAGCGCGTGTTCTGCTGCAAGCCGATGAACTGCCCTGGCCACGTGCAGATCTATAAGAACGGATTGAAGAGCTATCGCGACCTGCCGTACCGCATCGCCGAGTTCGGCAAGGTGCATCGCTACGAGCCGTCGGGTGCGCTGCACGGGATGCTGCGCGTGCGCCACTTCACCCAGGACGACGCGCACATCTTCCTGACCGAAGATCAGATCATGGAGGAATGCCTCAAGATCAACGATCTGATGCTCTCGATCTACAAGGACTTCGGCTTCGAGGACATCGTCATCAAGCTTTCGACCCGGCCCGAGAAACGCGTCGGCGCCGACGAGCTGTGGGACAAGGCCGAGAAGGCGCTGGGCGACGTGCTCGATGAGGTCAAGCGGCGCTCGAACGGTCTGATCAAAACCGAGATTCAGCCGGGCGAGGGCGCGTTCTACGGCCCGAAGCTCGAATACGTTTTGAAGGATGCCATCGGCCGCGACTGGCAGTGCGGTACGACCCAGGTCGACTTCAACCTCGCCGGACGCCTTGGCGCGTTCTACATCGACGAGCACTCGGAAAAGAAAACGCCGGTGATGGTCCACCGCGCGATGTTCGGGTCGCTCGAACGCTTCACCGGCATTCTGATCGAAAACTTCGCCGGACATTTCCCGCTGTGGCTCGCGCCGCTGCAGATCGTCGTCGCGCCGATCGTCTCGGACGCGAACGACTATGCCAACGAGGTCGCTCAAAAGGCGAAGGCGCTGGGCCTGCGCGTCGAAACCGATCTTCGCAACGAGAAGATCAATTACAAGGTGCGCGAGCACTCGCTGGCGAAAGTTCCGGTGCTGCTCGTGGTCGGCAAGCGCGAAGCGGAAGAGCGGAAAGTTTCGGTGCGCCGCCTCGGCTCACAGGATCAGACCGTGATGAGCCTCGACGACGCTCTGAAATCCCTCGCCGCCGAAGCCGTAGCGCCCGATTTGCAGACGAGCGCTTAACCCCGCTCCAGCGTCAGTCCGGCGACGCCGGCGGAGAGGTTGAGGCCCGTCTGGCCTTCGACGCTGATGGGCTGCAGAACGATCGATTTGCCGGAGCCGCCGATAAGCGCGTTCGCATTGGCGCCGATGCCGACGGCTACGCCTGCGGTGACCCCGCCGTAGCCGCCCTCGAGCGCGCCTTCTGCGATGTCGACGGTCGTGCCGAGAACGGTCCATATCAACGTGCTTTCGCCCGTGAAGCCGATATCGACGCCGATCTTCGTGATTGTCGCCATGTACGGATGCCGGCGCGCGCTGACGGCTGTCGTGAACACGCAGCGCATCTGTTCTTTAGAGCCGAGGATGAGGCCGACTCCGCCGTGGCCTTTGCACTTCAACGTGCCGAGCGTGATCTTCGGAGCAGCCGCAGCGGGCTTTGCCTCGATGCTGGCGGCCGCAACGACCGCGACGGCGGCTGCGAGAATTGAGGACGTTGTGGCGAGCGACGGCTTCATGGACATGTGTCTCCTTTGACCGGCCAACGGCCAGTGAGTGCCATCACTCACCTTGGCAGCGGTCTGACGATAAGGCCTCGTTTAAAGTGGCAATAACGTCGGATCGGTGGCGGTGACGGCGCTTGCGGTGGAGTTTTCCCCTCCACGGTTGCCGATCTATCGCGGGTCGGGGAGCCTGTCCTTCGAACCGGTCAATGCTCTTCGTAGCGGTCTTTGAGCTCTTTCGTCCGCTCTTGCGTCTTGGCCGTCATGCATTCGAGGCTCGCCGCGGCCGTCCCTGTACCGCCGCTCCATTCCTGGGCGATCAGGTCCTTGCAGTCGGCGTCGCGAAAGGCGAGCCAGGCACGTTGCGACACGCGCAGCGCCTCTTCGAAGCTCGCGGAGTCATAGGGCTTGTCGAGCTTGCGTTCTTTGATGAACTCGACAGCATTGGCATACGCGACATTCAGATCCTTGTCGGCCGCCTTGAAATCCTTCTCCGCGCAGAAGTTCATTTCGACGGTGGACGAGGCGTTCTCGCAGTCGATCTTCTGCGCGTGCGTGGCGATTGATCCGAGCGGAAGCAGGAGCGTGACGGTGGCGATCAAGCGTTTCATGGGAATGGTTCCATACGTGGCCTACGCCTTTTACTCATCCCTCGCATGCGCAGGAAGCGCAGAACCGATACGAAAACGTAATAAGATGAACGCTGGAATTTACCGCGAATTGCGGATAGTCGCCTTCGCCGGGTTGGCGCGGGCAGGAAGGAGCACCGATGAGCTGGCTGACCGACAACGATCCCATCCCGGGCGACGCCAAGTCGTGCGACGCGATCGAGCACGTCATCATTCCACGCGCCCACGACCTCGGCGGGTTCGAGGTGCGCCGCGCGTTGCCATCGGCAAAACGCCAGATGGTCGGCCCCTTCATTTTCTTCGATCAGATGGGTCCGGCGCAATTTCTCGCCGGTCGAGGTATCGACGTCCGCCCGCATCCGCATATCGGGCTCTCGACTGTCACCTACCTGTTCGATGGCGAGATCATGCATCGCGACAGTCTCGGATCGGCGCTGGCGATCCGCCCAGGCGAGGTCAACCTGATGACGGCCGGACGCGGCATCGTTCATTCCGAACGAACCGGACTGGAGCGGCGCGCCGACGGCCAGAACCTTTTCGGCATTCAAGCTTGGATGGCCTTGCCGAAGTCGCACGAGGAAACCGCTCCGGCGTTCGCGCATCATGCGGTCGATGAACTTCCGCGCTTTGAAGGCGAGGGCAAACGCGTTCGCCTCGTCGTCGGATCGCTGTACGGCGCGACATCGCCTGCGAGCTTTCCGCACGACTGCTTTTATGCCGAAGCGGTCCTCGCGCCGGGTTCGGTCCTGCCGCTCGACCCCGGCTATGACGAGCGCGCCGTCTACGTTGTCGCTGGCCGTATCGATATCGCGGGCGAGTCGTTCGAGAGCGGTCAGCTTCTGGTCTTCAAGCCCGGCGACCGCATCTCCATCCTGGCGGAATCGAATGCCCGCCTGATGCTTTTAGGCGGCGAACCGATGGATGGTCCGCGCCATATCTGGTGGAATTTCGTGTCGAGTTCGAAAGAGCGCATCAACGAAGCGCGGAACGATTGGCGGCAAGCCAAGTTTGATATTGTTCCCGGCGATGAACAGGAATTCATCCCACTCCCCGAGGATCGCGCGCCGCCAGTATAATTTGCTTCTCAGAAAATGATCTATCTGCCGGCGCACTTGTCGCTTCAAGTCGCAGATACGTTCAGCTGTCGTTCAACCGCGCGTCACAAAGACGGGATCTTTGTCGGCGATACGAAAGACCGACGGATGACGCCCGTTGATGAGTTCAACAAACATGTTCTCGGGCGTCTCCTAGAACACAACCTGCAGCGCAAACAGTGCTGCGGCGTTCAACAGAAGCGGAGTTGTTCGCTGCGCAACGAGCATTCGAATTGAAGCTCGGCGGACAAAATCTTACGACACACTCAGCTTAGGAGAATTCGATGCGTAAACTACTTTTGGCAGTCGCCTTCGCATTAGGCTTCGGCTTTGCCGCCACCGGCTCGCAAGCTGCCACGATCGGCAGCAACGTCTCGGCTCTGCAGTCGAGCGCGAAGGCCGGCAACTCGTTGGTCGAGAAAACGCAGTACCGCCGTCGCCATTGGCGCCATCGCCATAACTGGCGTCATCGCGGGTATGCTCGCCCGTGGGGTTACAGCTACCGTCGTTACGGCTGGCGTAACAACTACTATCGTCCCTACTACCGTCATCACCGTCATCACCGCTACTACAGATAACCTGTAGCGATCGATCTGTACGGATTTATGCGGAGGACGAGGCTCAGCCTCGTCCTCTGTACGTTTGGACGCCTTGATCGGGAAGCCAGACATCTTTGGGAAGCGTGCCCGTCTGCCAAAATACGTCGATCGGAATGCCGCCGCGCGGATACCAGTATCCCCCGATCCTGAGATAATGCGGTTCGATCAGCGCCGCGATGCGCTTGCCGATCGCCACGGTGCAATCTTCGTGAAATGCCCCATGATTGCGAAACGACGCGAGATAGAGCTTCAGCGATTTGCTCTCGACGAGCCACGCATTCGGAACGTAGTCGATGACCAGATGCGCGAAATCCGGCTGTCCCGTCACCGGACATAACGACGTGAACTCGGGCGCCGTAAATCTCGCCGCGTAATGCGTGTCGGCGTGCGGATTTGCGACGCGTTCGAGCTCCGCTTCGTCCGGATCGCGCGGCAGACTGACATTGCGGCCAAGCTGTTTCACCTGCGGCTTGCGAGCCATCGTCTTTACTCCGCCGCGAGTTGAGTTGAGCGCGAGGGCCCGCGATAGACGCAGCCCTCATTGCAGCTGTCGCGATGCACTTCGACTTGAACGAGACCGGGCACGCGGTTCGATAAGCGGTTCCAGATCCACATCGCGATGCGTTCGAGCGTCGGTGCGCTCAAACCTTCGATGTCGTTCAGCATGCGGTGATCGAGGTCTTCCTCTGTCTCGCGCAATGCCGACGACAGCTCATCGAAATGGAAGATATAGCCCGTATCGCGGCCGGGTTCGCCCTCGACGACGACGCGGGCGCGGAACGAGTGCCCGTGCACGCGCGCATTCGGCGTGCCCGGCGCTGCGGAGGGCAGAAAGTGCGCCGCCTCGAACCTGAAGTCTTTGTAGATCTGCATCGCGCTGAAATAGGGGATTTCGCCGGGCCGCGCCACCCCGCGCGGTCGGCCGCGTTCGCGGCAAGCTGGCGCGGAAAGGCGTTAAATTAAGGAATTCCGAGCAGTTTGTGGGTCTGCAACGATAGCCGCCACCCAGGGTTCGCTTTGCAATAGGCGACGGCCGCCTGCGTGTTGGTTTCGCGCGTCGGCCCGTCCATCGGTTGCAGAAAACGGGTTTGGAAGGCGAGATCGACATAGTCCGCCGGATCGACGCCCTCCTGCGGATAGACGAGCTTCAACTCGTGGCCGTGCTTCTGCTGAAGTTGCGAACCGGCTTTCGGCGACACGCAGATCCAGTCGATCGTCTCGAGTACGGGCAGCGTGCCGTTCGTTTCGATGGCGATCGTGAAGCCTCGTGCGTGCAGGGCGTCGACCAGCTCCTGGTCGACTTGCAGCATGGGCTCGCCGCCCGTCAGAACGACAAGCATGTCACCATCGGAACCGCACGCGGCCCGGCACGCCCGCGCCAGATCGTCCGCCGTGCGGAAGCGCCCGCCGCCCTCGCCATCGGTGCCGACGAAGTCCGTATCGCAGAACTGGCAGACGGCCTTGGCGCGGTCGGCCTCGCGGCCGGTCCACAGGTTGCAGCCCGCGAAGCGACAGAAAACCGCCGGCCGCCCGGCGTTCGTGCCTTCGCCCTGCAGCGTGTAGAAAATTTCTTTGACGGCATACATGGCGCGATACCTGGAGTGCTTCCGGAAAAGTGGGAACCGGTTTTCCGATCAGAAGCACGACAACACTAGGAGCTAGAGCCTTTCCGCGGTTCCCTCGGAAGGCTCTAGGCCCGCGGCGTGCCAAGTCAAGTTAAGGTCGCACGCTTCGAGACCGCCGAGGCTTAGCGCAGTTGCGGACCCGCCGAGCCGATATCCCGGCAAGACCGCGAACGAACTGCTCGATGTGGCCCATGCGGCTGACCAGCGATACCCGATCCGTGACCGGAATGACGGTCTCTCCCGGCTGGGCCTTCACTCTGCCCTGGCGCATGGAGACGGACGCGCCGAGCACCTGATTGCCGCCGCCCGCGGCATACCAGAGCGGGATGTCGTCGGGGCTGTTGCCGGCGGCGAGGCCAAGGTCGACATGCGGCATCAGGAGGCGCGCCACCGCGACGAGGCGTGCGACCTCCCAGGGCGAGCAGCGCGGGTGGTCCTCCCATGACGTGCCTCGATAAGGCATGAAGCGCGAGAAGCGCAGATGATAGAGTCGAGGGAATTGCAGCAGCCAATAGAGATGGTCGATCCGGTCCGCCTCGCTTTCGCCGAGACCGACGAGGATCATGCTGCGCACGGGCATCCCCTCGTCCTGACACATCTCGATCAATGCCTTCCTGGCGTCCAGGCTGTCGCCAGGTTTTGCCTTGGCGAAGATCTCGGGATTGAACGTTTCCAGCGAACTCGTAATGCTGGCGACGCCGAGCTGCTTCAACCGCCGCACGCCGTTTCGCGTCAGCGATGGCCCGAGATTGATTTCGATCTCGATCGACGAGACGTCGCGGATCGCATTGACGGCTTCGCAGAGTTCGTTGTCGTAGCCCGCGAGATTGGTGCCGCCGGAAAGATGCAGATGACGGATTCCGAGGTCTTCGATCGCCTTCACAGAAGCAACCAGCTCATCGAGCGGAAACGACTTGACCGTGAAATAAGTGCAGTATGTGCAGAGCGGCTCGACCCGGCAGGGCATCATCGACGAGATACCGGCCGACCACCACAGCGTTTTGCCCATCGTCTCGTCGCGGATCTGCGACGCGGCGGCGAAGAGCTGCAACGCGAGCGCCGGTTCGCGCGAACGCTGCAACAGTTGCAACGCAAGCTCCTTCGGAGGGTCAGGCCTCGTCACCTGTGCGATCAGTTCGGCAAAATCCATTGCGTTTCCTGCAAATGCGGCGCGGCGCCGCCGTCGGCCCGGCGTTAAATTTCCAAATGGCTATATCGCTGGAGAGCGTGTCGGCGAGCATAGCCGGATCGTTCGCGACGCCATTTGCGAGGAATCAAAGCCGACGAGATGGGTTGTCTCACCTCGGCTGCCGCGATTCTGGCCCACGGCTCTTTGCTTCAGCGGTATGAAGCGTGTGGCAAGTTAAGGGTGGACACGAACCACCGGAGCCGTGAATCTCGCGCTGCGTATCCCCTGCCGGTTGCGCGTTTTTCCTAAGCAAGCCATGAACGGCCGCCATGACAGCAAGCACGCCCCCTGACGTTTCGACAGTCATTGTTAGCCCCGAGCTGCTCGCCTCGATGACGGGCCTCGAATACTTGCAGAAAATGCAGCGCGGTGAGTTGCCGGGCATGCCGATCGCGAAGACCCTCGGCCTTGAACTCGCCGAGGTGGAGCAGGGGCGCGCCGTGTTCGCCTCGACGCCCGTGTTCGAGCACTACAATGCGATCGGTACCGTGCACGCCGGATATACCGCGACGCTGCTCGACTCGTGCATGGCCTGCGCCGTGCTCTCCGTGCTGCCCAAGGGCACCGGTTTTACGACGATGGAATTCAAGGTCTCGTTGTTGCGCCCTCTGACGAAGGAAACCGGCATCGTCCGTGCCGAAGGATCGCTGCTGAGCCGAGGCCGGCGCGGTGCGACGGCGGAAGGCCGCCTGACGGATGCCAACGGCAAACTGCTCGCGCACGCCACGACGACGTGCCTGATCTTCGAGTTCTGATTTCCGTCAGGCGAGCGACGCAAGAAGAGCGCGCAACTCGTCGCTGGTTTCGCTGAAATCCTCGAACCGCCGCCCCGCCTTGACGTACCAGTAGCGGCTGTTGCTTTGATCGCCTTCGATCTTGTGCAGGCAGGCGTGCAGCCAGCAGAAGTCCGGATCGCTCTCATTCTGCTGTGCGATGGCGTGCGCGCCCTCCCAATCGCCATTGAGCGCCAGCTCGACGCCGCGCTTCAGGTCGTCCGAGCCTGCCATTCGTTCCATCCCTTGGCGCGAAGCTCGCAAGCAGGACATGTTCCGCAACCATATCCCCATGCATGGCGATGCGAACGATCGCCGAGATAGCACGTGTGCGTATCTTCGACGATCAAATCGACGAGGGCTTTTCCGCCGAGCTTGTCCGCGAGATCCCACGTCGCCGCCTTGTCGATGAACATGAGAGGAGTCTCGATTTCGAGATGCGTATCGAGCCCGAGCGACAGCGCTTGCGCCAGCGCTTGGACGGTCGCATTCCGGCAATCGGGGTAGCCGGAAAAATCCGTCTCGCACATGCCGCCGACGAGCGTCCCGATGCCCCGGCGATACGCCAGCGCCGCCGCGTAGGTGAGAAACAAAAGATTGCGCCCCGGGACGAACGTCGTCGGCAACCCCGTCGCGGCGAAGGTGATCTCGGTTTCACGCGTCAGCGCCGTGTCGCTGATGCTCTGCAGCGCCGGAAGATCAAGCACGGCGTCGTCGCCGAGCTTCGATCCGCCGCTGAGGTTCGCAAGCTTGGACCGGATGATCGGCCGCTGCGCCAGTTCGACAGCATGGCGCTGGCCATAGGTGAACCCGACGGTTTCGACCCGTTCGTAGCGGTCGAGCGCCCAGGCGAGACAAACGGTCGAATCCTGGCCGCCTGAAAAAAGGACGAGGGCAGACGTTTGGGGCACGGTCTAGAGACTTCTTCCGTCGAATTGGGTTGGCGTCATTGCAGTGACATCGACGCCGTCGAGACAGCGCACGTTGACGGCGACCATCGGGCCTCCATTCGGATTGTCGCCCTCCGCGAACGAAGCAACCCCACAGGTCGAGCAAAACAGGTGATGAATGATATGCTTGTTGAACTGGTAGTCCGTCAGCGCCTCGCGGCCCGACAACAGGCGAAACTTGGCGAGTGGCACGAATGTCAGGATCGATCCGCGCTTCTGGCAAATGGAACAATTGCAGGTGACCAGGCTTGCAAGATCCGATTCGACCTCGTAGCGAACCAGGCCGCAGTGGCAGCCGCCCGTCCAGGTTTTCGCTTCCGCCATACGCTCCGCCTTTCAGTTAACTAGCCGTTCGGGTAGGGAGACATCGCCCGGCAGGACTTTGCTCCTGTAGTAATAGAGTTTACAACCCAGGCGCAAATTCTCTGGTCCCGCCCGGGCCGACCAACGCCAAAATTTAGGAACTCTCATGACCGCCATCGTCGATATCATCGGCCGCGAAATTCTGGACAGCCGTGGCAACCCGACGGTCGAGGTCGATGTGCTCCTCGAAGATGGAGCCGAGGGCCGCGCCGCCGTCCCATCCGGAGCGTCGACCGGCGCGCACGAGGCAATCGAGCTTCGCGACGGAGATAAGGACCGCTATTTCGGCAAGGGCGTACTGAAGGCCGTCGACGCTGTGAACGGCGAAATCTTCGATGCGCTGGCTGGCATGGACGCCGAGGATCAACGCGGCATCGACGCGGCTCTGATCAAGCTCGACGGAACGGCGAACAAGAGCCGCCTCGGCGCCAACGCGATTTTGGGCGTTTCCCTTGCGGCAGCTAAGGCAGCCGCGATCTCCAACAACCTGCCGCTCTATCGCTATCTCGGCGGCGTCAATGCGCACGTCCTCCCCGTGCCGATGATGAACATCATCAACGGCGGCGCCCACGCCGACAATCCGATCGACATTCAGGAATTCATGATCATGCCGGTCGCCGCAGAGACATGCGCCGATGCGATCCGGATCGGTGCCGAAGTCTTCCACACGCTGAAGAAGAATTTGAAGGATGCGGGTCACTCGACGTCGGTCGGTGACGAAGGCGGCTTCGCGCCGAACCTGAAGAGCGCCGAGGAAGCTCTGTCGTTCATCGTCAAGTCGATCGAAAAGGCCGGCTACAAGCCCGGCGAGGACGTAGCCCTGGCGCTCGACTGCGCGTCGACCGAATACTTCAAGAACGGCAAGTACGAGCTGGCGGGTGAGGGAAAGACGCTCGATAGCGCGGGCAACGCCAAATATCTCGAAAACCTCGTCAACAAATTCCCGATCATTTCGATCGAGGACGGCATGGCGGAAGATGACTGGGCCGGCTGGAAGCTGTTGACGGAGCTTCTTGGAAGCCGCTGCCAGCTCGTCGGCGACGATCTGTTCGTGACCAACACGAAGCGCCTCGCGGATGGCATCGCGAAATCGACCGCGAACTCCATTCTCGTGAAGGTCAACCAGATCGGTTCGCTGTCCGAAACGCTCGACGCCGTCAGCATGGCGCAGCGCGCGGGCTACACCGCGGTGATGTCGCATCGTTCCGGTGAAACGGAAGACTCGACGATTGCCGATCTTGCGGTTGCGACGAACTGCGGTCAGATCAAGACGGGCTCGCTGTCGCGTTCCGACAGGCTCGCGAAATACAACCAGCTGATCCGCATTGAAGAGGAGCTGGGCGACGTCGCAGTTTACGCCGGACGTTCGATTCTGCGCGGTGCTGCCGCGTAAGAAGAAGGCCGCAAAAAAGACATCTCGCGGAACCAGGATCGTCGAGGGCGCGTTTGCGCTTCGACGACGGAACGGAACGGGGATGTTGTGGGTCAGTCAAGCGTAAAGCCCCGGAGTTCGAGCGCTCTCTCACAAAAACGAACGCTCTTCAAAAAACGCGCGCGCAGTTTCGCGGCGTCAAAACGGCGCGTGTTGTCATCTGCGGTCGCGCGCCGGCCGGCTCCCGTTGCAAACCGGGAGGAACAGAGTTCACCGCTGCCTCGGACCTCTGCATTGCCGTATGAATACGGTCCGCGTCCGAGAGCGCTCGTCACGCGTGTCGTCGTGCGCGGAATCCGCCTTACGTCGGACGCCACTGTTCTCCTGCTGGCATCGCCATTCTTCGCTGTTTGGTACACGGTTCGGGTCGGACGGAAATTGATTGAGACCCGGCATCCGGGCTCCGATAAACTAGTCGCCAGGCGGAACAAATCCTGACGACATCCGCCCGCCGATCGTGCTCGCGGCCCCGCATTTGCGTTTCATAGCTAACAATTCATTTCACATCGTCAGCACCTGAAAAACGCCTCGAATAACGGGGCTTACCGCGATCGTATGCCCGCGTTGTAACGCCGGAACAAAGGCTCCAGCCTGCGACTTTAGGGCAGGAAGCGATGGCTGGTCGATGGCGACCGCGTGCGGATTAATTCAGGGGTAAGACAGGATACCCCAATATGGCGCAGATTTGTAACCCGATGAATTTTTGATCGAGACATGCCTGTATTTGGCGGAACATCTACAGCAACCCTCATCGATACTCGACGATTGTCGGATATGCGAAAGTCGATCGGTACGTCTGCAGCGCTCGATATCATTGGCGACTTTCAGGACGTTCTGCGCGACCGGCTGTACGAATTCGAGAAATGCAAGGACGCGTCACCTGCTGCGCAGTTCAAGGTTCTTCATGATCTCTCGACGACGGCTGAAACGCTTGGCCTTCTAGAGCTTGCGCTTGCCAGCGAGCGATTGGTCTATCAGCTCCGGTACGATCCAGATGCGCCGTATGACTCTGACCTTTCAGCAGCCGTCGTCGATGCCGGTGGCCGCGCAATTCATGCTATCGAAGATTATCTGCGCCATGCATCTCATTAGGCTCCGCGTCTACAAAGAGCAGATGACGAGCATCGCGCGCACAACGACGTTCGCGATGATCGGGTACGCGATCAACGCCGTGATTGCGTTCATCGCGTTCGTGGGCGCTGTTCCTTTCGGCTGGCTTCTTGTCTGGACCATCTGTTCGTTGACGATATGCACCGGCATTGGCCTGCAGACGTACGCGAGAAAGTTTGAGACGAAATCGAAGCGGCGAAACGTGCACAGCGCAAATATCGCGCTCGTTTACGCCTTTTTGCTTTCGTTGCCTTGGGCTGTGCTTGCTGTGACCTGGCTTGGTTGGCTCGATGATAACCGCCAGATCATTCTGATTGCGCTGACCGTTGGAATGGCGGCGAGCGGGAGTTTGCTGTTGATGCCGGTACCGGCGGCAGCGGCGGTCTCGGCGATCACGATCCTCGCGCCTTTGATCGTCAAATGGGGGCTCCTCAGAGCGGAAAAGAATTTCATTCTCGCAGCCCTCGCGGCAAGCTTTCTCGCGTTCCTGTTGTTTTTGATCGCGATCGGCGGACGCATGTTCCTCGAACGTCTGCACGCGCTCGATCAAATCCGGGTTTCCGAGGCCGAAGCGAAGATGGCGCGCGAAGAGGCCGAGCGCGCGACCAGCGCCAAGTCCGAATTCTTCGCGACCATGAGCCACGAGATCCGCACGCCTCTGAACAGCATCATCGGTTACACGAGCCTGGTGCTCGCGCGCCAAGGTCTCAGTCGCGAAGACACCAACGATCTGTCCATCGTGCGAGACGCTGGCAAGGCGCTGCTCGCGATCGTCAATGATATCCTCGATTTCTCGGCGATCGAAGCGGGCCGGATGAAGTTCATAAAAAGCAGCGTCACGCTTCCGCCGCTGATCGAAGGCTGCGTCGCGCTTTTCTTCGCCGAAGGGCGGGAAAAGGGTTTGGTCATTCGTTCTGAAATTGACCCCGATCTCCATGATCTGACGTTCACGGCCGACGCTCATCGCCTGCGCCAAGTGCTGCTCAATCTCGTGAATAATGCCGTCAAGTTCACGTCGGAGGGATCGGTCGTGGTCGGCGCCAAGATTCTCGAAAGGGAAGAAAACTCGGCAAACGTCCGCTTTTTCGTGCGTGACACGGGGCCCGGCATTCGCGCCGACCTGATACCGAACCTGTTCCAGAGATTCAGCCAACTCGACAATGGCCGCGACCGTCGCGGTGGCTCGGGTCTGGGACTTGCGATATGCAGAAGCATCGTCCAGGCCAACGGCGGCAAAATCGATATCGAAAGCCATGAGGGCGAGGGTTCGACGTTCTGGTTCGAAGTCCCGCTGGAGATTGCCGCACGCGATCGCGATGCGCAGCAGGACGCAATCGATGCCGGCGGAGCAGAGCCGCGCCCGCTGAAGGTTCTCGTCGTCGACGATGTCGAACCGAACAGAAAGCTCGCATCCGCGGTGCTGAGACGGGCCGGCCACGACGTCATCACCGCAGCCAGCGGCCCTGAAGCGATCGCACGCGTCGAAGATGACTCATTCGATGTCGTGCTGATGGACGTTCAGATGCCAGGGATGGACGGCCTCGCAGCCACGCGTGCGATCGGCCGCCTGACGCCGAAGCACACGCTTCCCCCCGTCATCGGCATGACGGCGAACGCTTTCCCCTCGGACGTCGAGAACTGCATGGCGGCCGGCATGGCCGCTCATGTCGCAAAGCCATTCGATTTTGGCGAATTGCTGCGCATGGTGACGACGGTCGCCAAGCGCGGCAATGCCGAAGCCGGTGCAAGCGCGGTCGCGCGATCCTGAGCGCCACGACGCCACCAGCCACTTTGGCTGCTGTTCCGCCGCTTGACCTTTGATTGCCTGGCCCCGCCTCGCCAGTGATTTGCGTGTCACACAAACACCCGGCCGCGCGGTCTATGCGCTGGCGTTCGCGCCGTTCACTCCCTATGGTTGCGGCGGAATTTGTTGGGGGCGTAGCGCATGCTCGAGCGTGATCTGTACGAGCCCGTATACAACTATCTGGTGCTTCGATTCATGAACCGGCTGCAGCCGGTTCACGGCGTTCTTCGTCACATTACAGCGATCACGGCAAACACCGGCGGCAACGCGACGGGCATCTGGTCCAAGCCCGACCTTTGCATCATCAGCCTCTCCCGCCAGAAATATGGTTTGAGTTGGCAGATCGATCTGCACGGCTTTGAAGTGAAGCCGCAAGGCGCCTGCTCCGTTCAGTCCGTGCACGAGGCGTTGAACCATACCTCGCTCGTCAATTTCACGCATCTCGTCTGGCACGTCGGCGACTGGAATGAATCCCGCGCCGACTGCTCGACCATCCTGTCACGCTGTTCCCATTACGGCGTCGGCTTGATCACGTTCAGCGCGCCGAGCGATCTTACGTCCTATGTTTTGCATCTGCCCGCGCGCCGCCATGATCCGTCGCCCGATGCTTTCGACGAGTTTGTGGAAACGCGACTCTCACAGGACGACCGAACGAAACTGCTCAGCTGGATCACGGAATTGCGGCGATGAGCATTTTCGTGGCGGTTGCGAACCCGAAGGGCGGCGTCGGCAAGTCTCTGACGACGATGATGCTCGCCGATGGGCTTGCCCTGACATACGGTGCGCGCATCCTCGTCATTGATGCCGATCCCCAAGCCGGCGTTTCGAAAGCATTGCTCAGCATCGGTGCCGAGCAGGAGCTGAAATCGCGCCAGATCGGACTCGGTGCCATTCTGAAGTCCTTTCAGAAAGGCGACAACATTCGTCTCGCAGGACATCGCGTTGCCGCCGGGGATCTGATCGAGCTTCGTAGCCGCGAACCCGGATTCATCGACATCATCCCGTCGAACCACGAGCTGCTCGGCACGCTTCCAGAATTTGAGCATGCCGCGCGCAAGAAGCGGCGCAAGGATCGCCTCGACGTTCTGCTTTCGAACGCGCTGCGTGCCGAGCTGTATCAGATCCAGTCCAACTACGATGTCGTCCTGATCGATTGTCCGGCTGGGCCCGGCGTCCTCGGGCTTGCCGGTTTGCGATTGGCGCAGCACATCGTCATGCCGACGAGCCTGGAGACGAACGCCTATTCGACGCTGACGGATTTCTTGCGATTCATTCTCGCGGACGACCTCGGCCTTGCGTCTCGCGTGCGCGTGCATCCGCTGATCACGCAGTATCATGCGACGAACACCACGCAGCGCGAGATGCTTCATCACATCCGGCAAGGGCTGTATGAGCTGAACGCGATCCCGCGTCCGGTGCCTTATTCGACAGCGCTTCAGAACGCTGCGACGCATCCCGGCGCAGGCAATTTTCGTTCCGCGCGAGAGAAATACGGCAACGCACTTCCCGATCTCGTCGCGGTGACGAAAGCTGTGGCGGAAAGACTGAGCGCGAACCAGTGAGGGTACAGTGAGCAAATCAGTTTCACCCGGCGAAGCTCTCGAACGCATTTTCGAGGTTATTCGGGAGGAGGCGGTCGCCAATCCGACGTTTGCGAAGCGGCTGCTCGACGCGGCCGGCGTGACTGTCGTCTTCTCGGGTCCTGATGCGGCGAAAGTCGCCGATCCCATTCTCGCCGCGGCGCGCGCCGAATATGCGGATTTTAGGGAAAGCTTCATCGGCTTCACGGAAAAGGATCTGAAGAGCTTGCTGAAAGGCTTTGCGTTGGCGACCGACGAACAGATCAAAAGCGTGAAGACGAAGCCGAAGCAGAGCGGCCTTGTCGATCTGATGTGGGAAGGCGCGAAACGCAAACTCGACGAGCGCCGGGTGAAATAAATTCTTGCGTCGATGTCCTGCAGCAGGACTCGATCTCCGCAGTTCAACAGGGGGACTGGATGAAAATGCGCTTCACGTTCTTGACCGCCGCGACGCTTCTTGGGTGGGCGTCCGCGAGCGCCGTGCAGGCAGGCGATTTGCCATTTAATCTTTTGAACGGGTCGTGGGGCGGCGGAGGAGATCTGATCTATACCAGCGGCCCGCCCGACAAGCTCAGCTGCCTCGGCTATTATAGAAGCGCGGACGGCGGCAAATCGCTCGGCATCGCGCTACGCTGCACCGGCCAGCCGGACAAGATCGAGTTTCGCAGCAAGCTCGCGTATGCGGACGGAAAGCTGTCGGGCACGTGGGAAGAGCGCACGAATAACGCCACCGGCAATGCCTCGGGCACGATCAGCGACAATGCGCTGCGCGTGGACTTCGGCGGCAGTCTGGAAGGTACGGTCTCGATTGCGTTCTCGGCATCGCAGCAGTCGATCAATATCACCATTTCGACGGCCGGTTCCGAGCTCAAAGGAGCGAAGGTCAGTCTCAACAGGCGCTGATCCGCGCTGCAGAGATTGGTCGCCTGAAGCCGGTGCGATGGATTGAACTCTCGCTGATCTTGAGCGTTGTCTCGAAGCACGCGCCGGTGGTAACCGGCCACAACAGGGAATGATGGACGCAGCCATTTTGCCAGTTTCTCGCTGCGACACCAACGCATCGGTACGCGTGGACATCTAACCTGTTCCGAGCGCGTGCTCCGCCCTTTCGGGCTGGGCCTCATATGCTGCGGCGCGGTGTCCGCTGCCTGGAAATTCGCCCCCAGCGTTCCCACATCATGAGTAATGCAGCTAAGGAGGACTTCCATGGCTTATTATTATGATGCCAAAGCGGTCAACGACGTTGGGAAGCTCAATAGCCTGTTCAACGTCGTTATGGTTGCCGGTCTTCTCGGGTTCGCGATCTGGACCTTTATCGTCGGCTAACTTCGCGTAACTGACTTGGGGGAGAGTTCTCTGAAACATCTCTCCCATTTCGCATGCGGCGTGATTCAAACGCAGTTGAGGAACGACGCTGAAGCATAAGCGTTAGCTCATTCGCAATGCAGGGCAGTGCAGCCCGCGTCATGAGAGGAGCACGACGCATGAATGACAACGCGCCGAAGGCGAAGCCGGACGACGACAGCTCCCAGCAACCGCGGCAACAGCACACGCCATCCGCCAAAGAACAGAGCATCATCGAAACGGAAGACCGCATCAAGGAGCGCGAGAATCTTTCCGATACGTCGGACGACAACGCGCGCACAGGCAAGCACCCGGCATCCTGATTATCAACTTGGACGATCTAGCTTAGGCTTTTGCGGGCGGTAGTTCGTCACCGTCGTACGTATACGCGGGCGGAACGTAGATATTCAGCGTTCTGAGCGTCGAGCGGCCGGTGTTTACGATCTCATGCCGGTCGCCGCGCTGGATCAGCACCAGCTGTCTCAAGCCTCGCTCTGGCTGGCCTCCCGCACGGCCACAAACGTATCGGCGGCCTGCACGACACAGTAGCGGACACTGCCCTACGTCGATTTCGGCTGAGCCATCCCGCAACCTCTATTGCATCGATTTCTATGCTCTTCGCGACCCCATCGCGAAGGAGACGAGTGCCGACGACCTGAAAAGTGTGTACCTAGCCTGGCTCGCGCGGGAAAAACGCGGCGCGATCTTTGCCCAGCGAAACACATTCGACATCGATCCCGTAGAGGCTCCGCAAGCTTGCGCTATTCAGGATTTGGTGAGGATGCCCATCTTGAGTTAGGCGGCCGTTGATGAGCAATGCGATGCGGCTAGACGCTTGATAAGCGAATTGCGGATCGTGACAGGTTATCAGGACCGAATGACCGTCTTTCGCGAGATCCTTCAGATGCTGCGCGATCTTTACTTGATAGCCGAAATCCAAATTTGATAGCGGCTCATCCAATATTAGGGTGGAAGCCTCCTGGGCGAGCGCGCGTGCGATAAGCACGAGCTGGCGCTCGCCGCCCGAAATACCGCTATAGACACGGTCCGCAAGATGACAAATCTCGAGTTTATCAAGCGCCGTCTGCACGGCGGCATGATCAACTTCGCGGGGACTACTCAATAGGCTTCTTTTCGGCAGCCGTCCCATCAACACCACCTCGCGAACCGTATAAGGAAACGGCGTCGTGTGGACTTGCGGCACATAGGCAATGCGGGTCGCGATCTGTCGGCTGGTCAAGGATGCGAGACGCACATTCCCAACGAAGACTTCACCCTGGGTCGGGGCCACCAACCCTAGCAGCAGCCGCAGCAGCGTCGTTTTTCCAGCTCCGTTGGCGCCAAGGAGAGACACAACCTCGCCTCGCTCCAAGACGAGGCTGACGCCTTTCAATATCTCACGCTTATCGAAGCAAAAATGCACATCGCGGGCTTCAACGCGTCCCGCCGAAGAAACATCCGATCCGGCTTCTCGCTGCACGTCCGTCAACGTCCCGTTCCGAACCGTTAGAGCCACGCCCGCCGCGTTCGGCCAAGCACCAGAATGAACGCCGGAATCCCGAGCAACTCCGTCACGATGCCGATCGGAATTTCCGCCGTGGTCACGCCACGCGCGAGACAATCGGCGCACAGCAGGAACAATGCACCCAGCAACGCGGAAAGCGGCAGCAACCGCGCATTTGAAGGCCCAAAGAGCAATCGCGAGAAATTCGGAATCATCAGTCCGATCCAACCGATGATGCCCGCAATCGAGACGGAGAGCGCCGAGATTAGCGTTGCCGCAATGATCACGCCATAACGCACGGCCTTGACGGGAACGCCGAGCGTGCGTGCCTCGTCGTCACCCATCGACAACGCGTCGAGCACCCGGCCGCACAGCGTCAATCCGACGATGCCGGCCAAAATCGGCACGGTCACAACGGAAATATGCTTCATCTCGATCGACTGCAAACTTCCCATCAGCCAATAAACGATCGCAGGCAGCTGATTGTAAGGGTCGGCGGTATACTTGACGATCGATAGCAGCGCGGTGAAGAGCGCTCCGCTGATGATCCCGCCGAGAATGAGCGTGACCATCGTTCCGGGGCCAAACAGATTGGCAATCAGAATGCCAAGCGCCACCGCCAGCAGTGCCATCGCAAACGCCAGCAACTGCACGACGATCCAGTGCCCGGAAATCAGCAGGCCGATCGCTGCACCAAAACCTGCGCCGCCAAGCACGCCGAGAATTCCGGGCGAGACGAGCGGATTTCGGAATATCGCTTGGAATGCCGTGCCGGAAATCGCAAGCGCCGCACCGATCAGCGCAGCGGCGAGAACACGCGGCAGACGAATATCGACAATGATGTTGTGAAGCAGCGCATAGCGTTCGGGCGCAAGCTCGCGCAATCCCAGGCTCGCTTGCACAAATTCGCCGATATCGCTCAGCGTGAGCGGATAGCGTCCGAGCGCCAGAGAAAATGCCATGGCGGCAATCAGCACAACTCCCAAAGAAAATATTGGCGCGGCCGCGCCGCCGGGCTTCATGCCGTCAGCCGCGAAATGAGAGCCTGCTCGACGCGCGGCCGAACTTCGCGCCCGAGAAGTGTGAGTGAGCGATCCAAAAGATCAAACGGCAAAAACCCGAAGAATGCACTCAGAGCGTTGAGGTAGGTGATGCCGAGTTCGTCATGGAGTTCGAGGAAGCGTCGCGCGCAGGTCTCCGGGCTCCCGGCGATCACCATCTCGCGGTAGAACACCTCGGGATCGAGGTCGCCTTCCGTCAAAATCCCCTTGCGATTGAAAAGACCGAAGCCCTTCAGCCTGCCCGCAAGTTTCAAAACCGTCGGCCATAGCTCTTCCCGCGCGCTCGCATCCGTCTCGCTGACGTAGACGAAACGCCCGAACGGCACGCGGGTGACATCGCCGCCCGCGTCCTTGAATGCCCGCATCATGCGCCGCTGGTTCGCCATGTTTGTAATGCCATGACAGATGATCGCGTGCCCCTGACGCGCCGCCCACGCGGCCGTTTCCTCCGTATACGTTCCGATGAAAACGGGTGGATGTGGCTTCTGAACGGGCTTCGGTTCGATGGAATACGAATTCTCGCCGAAGGGTACTTTGCCATCCTGCCAAGCTTCGAATAAAAACTGCAGCCTCGACTGAAAACTGACATTCGCCGTTTCCGGATCGATGCCGTAAACCTCGAGGTAGCGCGGGTTGGCTCCGCGTGAAATTCCGAAGTCGACGCGCCCATCCGAAATGACGTCGAGCGTCGCGATTTCTTCCGCTAGCCGTACCGGATGATGCAGCGCCAGCAGCAACACCGAGAATCCGATTCGAAGGCGCCGCGTACGCGCCAGCATCGCCGAAGCGAGAACAAGCGGCGAAAGACAACGCCGTCCTTCGACTTCGACGATACTACCCTGAAAGTGCTCTTCATTGAGCCACAAGCCTTCGAAGCCCAACGCCTCGGCCTGTTCCGCCAAGTCGAGCAGCCGCGACGACGAAACCGCCTCAAGTCCGCCCGCGCACCCGGAAAGGCCGATGCGGAACGTTGGCGCTGCAGACTTCATGTATTGCCGCATCGTTCCCTCATGTCATCACAGCGGCGAAAGGATCGCTCGAAGGTTGCAAATCATTTGGATGCCCCGGCGCGACCCGTCAAAATCGTCTCCGCGTCATCGCGACTGAGTTCGACCTTGAAGAAGTTGGAATAGAAATTTCGGACTTCGTCTTCGATCGCGACATCGGCAAAGAGATCGGGATGAAACAGCTTTGCCGCCCATAGCACCGTAAGCGGCTGCTCGACGGTTCGATTTCCCCAGACGTGCACCCCCATTGGAATGGCGAAAACGCGCTTCACCTTGACGGCCGATACGTTGGCGAGCCGCGCATCACCGTAGACATTTGAGATATCGTTCTCGGTTGTGACGATGATCACCTCTGGGTCCCATGCGAGAATTTGCTCGATCGAAAAGTTGAACGCTTCTCCGATCCGTCCATCATCGGTGACGCTGCGCCCGCCCGCCTTGGCGATCCACCACTCGGCGATTTTATGCGGCTGCGTAAGACTTCTGTAATTGGCATAAAGCACTCGCGGGCGCTGATCGTCCCGCAATCCGTCGGCGCGGCTGGCGACCCTCTTCATCGTTTGATCGAAATATTTGCTATAGGCGTCCGCCGCATCGTGCCTTCCAAACAGCTCGCCAAGCAGATGCATCACGGATTTGACGTCGTCGGGCTTTTGCCACGACAAGTACAGCGCCGGAACATGCGTGCGCGCGAGCTGATCGATCGTCGCGCGATCCATCGTCAGGACGACGTCCGGCGACGCCTCGATCACACCTTCGATGTTAGGACCCTGACCAGTCTGGATGACTGGACGGCTCGCGAGACCCGGTGCGACGACGTACTGAAACCGCCAGCGCGGACCGCCGAGATTCGGCGGCAGGTTATTTGCGATCGATCCCGCTTCCCCGATCGCGAAAACGAAGCTGTTGAGGACAGGAACTGGCCCGATCGTTCCAACTCGCGTGATCTTGTCGGGCACCTCAACGGAGCGCCCGGCCATGTCCGTCACGAGTCGACCGGCAAACGACGGCGCCGCGGTCGCGACTGCGAGAAGGATGGCAAGCCATAAAGCTCGCAAATGGAGGACACCTGGGCATCGAAGGCGCATGAAGCGGTATCCAGCTATCGACGGAATTTGCCACCCGTCGTTCAAATGGAAAATGGGGACGCTGGCAGCGTCCCCATTGGCGATCCTCAGAATTTGACCGCGACGGTACCGATAAAGGTCCGGGGCGCACCGACGTAGTACTGCGCATCCGAACTGAGATCGGTGTCGCTCGGCGAAATTTGCGAAATGTATTCCTTATCGAACAGATTCACGACGCCGAACTTCAACGTAGCTTCCTCCAGGCCGAGCTTCTGCCTGATGTTGTAGGCGACCGTGAAATCGGCCACCGCATAACCCGAAACCTTATTCTTGTTCTGCGCATCGCCGTATCGATCACCAATGACGCGGACGACTGGCGTAAACGCAAAGTCGTACCAGGAATAGGTGACCCCAGCTTTGAACATCGCACGCGGCGTATTCGGAAGCTGATTGCCTTTCGTCTTGATCGGAGAGCCGCCGCTCAATGTCTGGGTATCGCCGTCGAAGGTTTCGGATGACACCGTCGCCGACGCAAACGCAAAGAGCTGATCGCCGAAATTGTACGAGGCTTGCAGTTCCGCCCCGTATTCGGTGGTCGACCCCGTGCCAACGTAATACGCAATCGGTCGATTGTTGGAGTCTAAGATTGACGGATCATTGATCTTGACCTGCTTGTGGTCGTGGAGCGCGTAAAAGACGCCCGGAACGATGGTCAGCCCGTGATTGTTGTAGCGAAGCTGAGCGGAGAATTGATCCGCGATCTCGGGCCGCACATTGTCGACGAGATCCTGCAGATCGATATTCGCGTTCTGGAATGCGGTTCGATTGCTGATGTAGTTGCTTGCCTGAGGTCCCCAGTCGGGACGTCCGAAGTTGCGGCCATATGAGAAATTGGCGCTCCAGCCGCCGCCAAAGTCGTTCGTGATGCCGAAGTTGGGCAGGAATTCATTGTAATCGCGCGCCGTCACGAACGCGTCGCTGTATTCTGAAAGGCCGGGATACGACAAAGCCTGATCCAGCGTTCCGTCAGGCACGCCGGTTGTCCGGTAATAATGCATATCCGGCGCGCCGAGGCTCATGTAACGAACGCCACCCGTCACGGATACGGTGCCGAGTTCCTGCGTCAGTTGAAGGTACGGGCTGTTGACGACGAAGTTGTCGATTTTCGCGATCGTATTCCAGTTCGCGAAGGTCAGCGCGCCGGTACTTGAAATGCTGAACCGGCGCTGATCGGTCGGCGGCGGCGGCGGTGCAAGCGACTGCCACCAGTAACCCGCGACGACGTCCGTGCCCGTTGCGAAGTGCCCGTCGTATTCCAGCACGCCGCCGAGATTATCGTTCTGCTGTCGCCAGATCTGGAGCTGACCGTTGGCGCCCGATCCGACACCGGACCATTGCTCGCCATCGTTGTTCCAGTAGTAGGGCTTGAATACGATGTGCTGCCCTTCCGCGAGCCGATAGTCGACGCTGGCGAATACGGCGTAGTCCTCAGAACTTACGCGATTGAATTTGTAGTAGTTCGCTTTGTTCGCCGGATTGAAGGTCTTATCGTAATCCAGTCCGTAGTATTGGCTGAGGTTCTGCGTCTGCGCATAGGTGAGCGCCTTGTAGGGATTGCCCTCGAACTTGCTGTAGACCGCGTTGATGTCGACCTTGAGATCTTTGGTGACTCTCTGGCTCAGTCCGACGGCGAAGTTATCGCGCGATTCATCGCCCGATCCCGACCATTTGTCTGCGCTGGCGGTTGATCCGGAAATGAAAAGCTCCGTGCCCGTGCTGAGCAGACCGGTGTCGACGCGGGCGAACGTTTTATTGAAGTTCCACGAGCCGAAGCTCTGCTCGGCAAAGACGGACGGCGTGCTCTGCGGCCCAAGAAGAACCTGATTGATTACGCCCGAAGCATTCGAAATTCCCAGGCTTCTATCGGCCGGAATAGGCCCTCTGTACACGTCGAGGCGCGAAACGTTCTGGAGGTCATAGAGGTCATTGCCGCCGACGATTCCCATGATCGGGAGACCGTTGATGGTGCGCGAAAGGTGAAAGTCACCTTTTCCCGAAATATTGATATTTCGCGTTGCACTGAGACCAAACGGGTCAGGACTTTCGACATTGACCGACGGTATGATGCTCGCGGCCTGATAGAAGCTCGTCTGCGCCGGACCGCCGAGAATATTGATCCCTTCGCGACTGACGCTGCTTGCGCGTCCGAGCGTCGGATCACTTACGATGACGCCACCGACGGTCTGCGCCGTTACGGATGGTGCTAGTATTCCCTGGCTGTCGAGTTGCAGCCCGTGCACATTCCCAGGCAATAAATCGTCCTGGCCCGGTGATTGCTCCTGCACGTTAGTGGGTGTCGATTTTGCTTTTTTAGATTCGCTGCTTTTCTTGAACTTAGGCTTAGGCGCCTCGGTTTTCTTGTCCGAGAGCACCGTGACTGGCGGAAGAGTCTGTTCGGCGTCGCCGGTATTCGCCTCTTGAGCAAGTGCAGCGATCGGAACGAGCAGCAGAGCGCCACTGAGCGCGAGTTGTTTCTTTTTCATTGTGCTTCTTCCCAATGGGATGCGCGGTTTTACGCATGCCGCCCTGAAGGGCGGAGCGTTTTGATTTGAATGTGTTTGCTTCCGTGATCGGCTTCTTTCGGAAGCCGTTAGCGCCTTATGTCGCGCGGATCTGTGGAGGCGCGTTGGCTTTTGCAGGCGATGTCAAAGAAGCCGTCTCGTCTGGGGCAATGCCAGATGAGACGACGCGTCTGCCGCCGCCGTATACCGCAGATCGACGATGCGCAGCCGCATAAGCGGCGCGAAAAAACTCAGACACGACTTCCCCCAAAGTACCCGGCTCCCCCGAGCCGCAACGCACGATATATTTATACAGCTATATCGATGGCCACAAGTGTGAATTCTGTATGCGGCCATTCGTGTCGTCTATGACGAATAATCAAAGACAGTCGTGTTGCTTCAGTCTTGCATCTGATTGGAAAATATCGTGATCAGATGCTTGTTTTCATTCATCCGTACAGAGAGCGACGGGTAGAGCGTTATCGCCCGCTCTCAGGCTCTGGATAAAAAGGGCTCTCTCGCATTGGTTCAGTTGCCGAAGATCAATCCGAAAAAACAGGGATGGACATGGCGACCGCAAAAATCATCGCTGATGAGGACGGTGATCCCGGGTGAGACGCATTGGCGACCCACCGTCTAAAATCCTTTCCCCATCGCTGGGATAGGATTGAGGATTAACGTCAATGCAACATCATAAATGTGTGAAATACAGCGATAAAATGCGATTTTTGTAGGCAGACATTCACCAACATCAAGCAAATCTGTCTTTTGTCGCGACTATGACATAACAAAACTGAGCTTATGAGCTGTCTCGAGCCGGGGAATTCGATGCGCGCCACCCACAAAGAAAGCCATCTGATCGAGCGTATAGGTTGGCTTCGAGCAGCTGTGCTCGGAGCCAACGATGGTTTGATTTCAACGTCGAGCCTCATTGTGGGTGTGGCGGCCGCCACGACAGCACCGCATGAGGTTCTCGTTGCCGGCGTCGCCGGGCTCGTGGCTGGCGCAATGTCGATGGCGGCGGGAGAATATGTATCGGTCAGCTCGCAGGCCGATACGGAGGAAGCTGATATGGCGCGTGAGCGCCAAGAATTAGCCGAGCAACCCGAAGCCGAGCTTGCGGAACTAGCCGCGATCTACGAGCAGCGTGGCGTTGAGCCTGATCTGGCGCTGCAGGTCGCCAAGCAGATGATGGCAAAGGATGCTTTTGCGGCACACGCGCGTGACGAGCTGGGGCTGTCGGGCCATATGATGGCCAATCCTGTTCAAGCCGCCCTTACGTCAGCGGCAACTTTTGCCTCTGGCGCAGCGCTACCGCTGATCGTCGCGTTGCTTTCGCCCGCTGGGACGGTTGTCTGGAGCGTATCCATTGCCTGCTTGATCGGCCTCGCGACCCTCGGAGCCATCGGCGCGTGGGCGGGCGGAGCAAGCGTGCTCAAGCCTATGATCCGGGTTGTGTTCTGGGGGGCTGTCGCCTTGGCGTTCACGGCCGTAATTGGCGCTCTCATAGGCAAGGCCGTCTGAGATAAGGCTCAGGAGAGGACCACCCACAGGGAACTGGCTGACAGGTGGCTTGCCAGTGAGAAAAGCCGGTCGCCGGAGAGCCATCGTGCGTTGCTTGCAGGCATCGGATACTATGGCGCGCCGCCGGATACCATGGCGAAGGCTGGCGGAAGGGGTGTCCGCCAAGAGTGCCTGATATTAAATAGTTTTATGGACGAATTGCTGAGCAGTCCACAAACCGGTCCACAATTCGCGCCGCAATGGGTGCGCGGTTAGAGCACACTCATGCTCCGAGCCAGGATCGATGCACGCGGGTGCGTTCGCGCCGTGTGTGCTTGGCGTGGCGCCCTGCGTTTTACCTGCGATGGCCGATTGCGAGTGTCTCTGCATTGACGGTCGTAGCCAGCCAATCTGCGATAACCCGTCCGATCAACCTCGCGCATGCGCGCCGGCTGCGTGCTCCTCGCCAAACTCCAACCCGGCTCAAAAATCCGACCAGACACCACCGACGGCAAGTCAAAGGACATTGACTGGGCTCGAACGACCCCGAGTCAGTGTCGCAACGTGATCGGCCACACCGACACGGCGAGGATTGCCATGGCCAGCACGATGGTCAGCGTCTTGGCCTTGAGCACGCCCTTGATGACCGGCCGGTAGATGGCGATGAGCAAGCGGTTCAGCGGATTCTTCGCCTCGGGGATGATGCGACCCGGCACGAAGATGATCATCAGCGCTGGTACCAGTGTCACCGACAGGATGGCGGCGGCCGCCATGGCGAAGGTCTTGGTGAAGGCGAGTGGTCCGAACAGCCGCCCTTCCTTCGATTCCAACGTGAAGATCAGCGGAGGGACATCGGTCGGGTGTGGTTTGGATGACGTGTATACATGGTCACTCGAACTCTCGGACTATCCGCCAAGCATCAATCGCAAATTCGGCGCAATCGGATAATGGAAACCTGTGGCTGCAAACAGTGCGATAATTGGTGGACCCAGCCGAAAGGCATCAGAGGGGCTCGTTCCAGCGTGATCGTTTGATCTCCAGAGCATTCGGAAGTTCGATCTACAAAGTCCGCGGAGACCCCGAAGCAAACCAAGGTCCGCAATCGATTCTTCATTTGAACAGAGATTCTAGTGTTCTATGTGCAGACAATGCTCGTGGTGCGAGAGAGTGTCGATGATGCGGCACTTGGCGATGCGCCCCTTGGCGCAGGCCTTGATCATGTGTTCGACCTCAATCTTGAGAGCGGTGAGGCGCTCGATGCGGCTGGTGATGGTGCGGAGGTGCTCGCGTGCGAGCGCATCCACCTTGGCACAGGATAGCTGCGGCCGTTCGGCCAGGTCCAGCAGTTCGCGGATCGCCTCGACCTCGAATCCGAGCTCGCGCGCATGGCGGATGAAGCGCAGACGATCCACCGCTTTGGCGCCATAAAGCCGCCGGTTGCCCTCGCTGCGCGGGGGCGCGGGTAGCAGCCCGATCCCCTCGTAATACCGGATGGTCGGCACCTTCACCCCGGTTTTGCGGGACAAATTGCCAATGGCCATAAGGTCGCTCATAAAGCTCTTGCTCCTCTAGTCGCTAGAGATTGTACGCTTTGGGCCACCGAAACGAAAGGGCGCCCATGACCGACTCCTGCCGATCCTCCGCTTGCGCCTGCCACGGCAATCCGCGCTTCGATGGCATGGATCCGCGCTACAAGCGCGTGCTGTGGACCGTGATTGCCACCAACGGCATCATGTTCCTTATCGAGATGGCGGCGGGACAGATGGCAGGCTCGCAAGCGCTGCAGGCGGACGCGCTGGACTTCCTCGGCGACACGCTCACCTACGGCATCAGTCTCGCGGTGATCGGCAAATCCTTGCAGGTGCGCTCCAGCGCCGCTCTGCTCAAGGGCATGAGCCTTTTGCTGATGGGGCTGTGGGTTTTTGGCAGCACGCTCTACCACGTGCTTGTTCTCGGCCTGCCGCGCGCCGAGATCATGGGCGGCATCGCCGTGCTGGCACTTGCCACCAATCTCGCCAGCGTCCTCCTGCTGCTGCGCTACAAGGACGGCGACGCCAATGTCCGTTCCGTGTGGTTGTGCTCGCGGAACGACGCCATCGGCAACGTCGCGGTGATGATCGCCGCGCTCGGTGTGTGGGGCAGCGCCAGTGCGTGGCCCGACCTGATGGTGGCTGGCATCATGGCCTGCGTCTTCCTGACGTCATCCACTCAGATCTTGCGGCAGGCGTGGCAGGAGCGACGGGAAGCCGCGCTCGCCGCACATCATGTCTAAATCGTCATGAGGCGGATTCCGCTGGGTGGATTGCCGACCACGCCGAGCTGTGCCAATTTGAGTCCTGTGAGAAACAAGCTCTTCCAGCGCTGGTTTGTGACGCTCGCCATGCTTGCCATGCTCGGGGCGCTCATTTCCATGCCTCTCACTGCGACGTATGTCCTGGCCATGACCGGCGCCCATCCTGCCGTTTCGGATCATGTGACGATGGCCGATGCCAAGGGCGAGATGCCCTGCCAGAAGCCGATGAAGTCGTGCCCGGACTGCCCGCAGAAGGTTTGCCCGGAGATGGGCAGCTGCCTCGTGAAATGCTTCCAGCCCTTGCCCGTCCCGGTCTCCGAGGCGCGGTTGTCCTGTGACGTGGTCGCGGAGCGCCTTGTGCCGTTGCCGGTCGCCATCACCACCGGCTCATTGATACCTCCGCTCCTCCGACCTCCCAGCGTCTGAGCCGCGCCCATCGGGCGTGACTGCGGCTGCGGCTGATGCCGTGGCTTCGCGCACGCGTCGGCCAATGATGGCCCGCGCCGGTTCACGACAACAGGAGAATTCCATCATGAAAAGTTACTCATTGCGCGCGGCCGCCGTCGCCGTTGCGTTGCTCATGGCCATGGCCGGTTCGGCGATGGCTGACACCAAGGACTACGAGTTCCAGCTTCTCGACAAGGACGTGAAGGCCGGGGCCGCGGTCATTTCGGTGAAGCTGGTCCACAAGCCCTCCGGGCGCTCCATCGCCGATGCGGTGATCTTTGCCAAGCGCATCGACATGGGGCCGGAAGGGATGGAGACGATGACCGCGCCGATCGAGGCCGTCTCATCCACCCAACTTGGTGTCTACACGTTCAAGACCTACCTCGGCATGGTCGGGCAATGGGCCCTTTCCCTCGGCGCCAAAGTGCAGGGCGAGACCGGCACGGTCGAGAGCAAGCTCATCGTCAAGGCCGAGCAATGAGCGTGACCAAGGGGTTGGTTTCCGCCGCAGCGATTATCGCTGCGGCGGG
>Ga0209933_1000864_pt1 | contig 40657 bp, 42 predicted proteins | sample ThiBiot_300_biof_FD_183944 | JGI IMG/M metagenome (GOLD analysis project Ga0209933, IMG submission 183944) | Wastewater bioreactor microbial communities from Cape Town, South Africa - Thiocy_cont_300_biof (SPAdes) | ecosystem: Engineered > Bioremediation > Thiocyanate > Unclassified | place...
GCGTGCTCAAGGTCAACCTGATCGAGCAGCATGCCGGCTGGGATCCGCAGAAGATGATCGTCCAGGCCAAGGAGGCGATCGCCGCCCAGCCCGACGCGATCGTCGTCATGGGCCATCCCGGCACCAACGCGATGAAGTCGGTCCTCGACGAGGCCAAGGCGGACGGCATCGTCGTCGTCGTCAACAACAACGAGCTGCCGGGCACCGGCCTTTCCTATTTCGGCCTCGACAATTACGGCGCCGGCAAGAACCTCGCCAATCTCACCATCGAGAACGGCAAGCTCAAGGAAGGCGACAAGGTGCTGGTCTATGGCGCCTTCGTCGAGGGCGCTGCCGGCGCGGACGTCGCCAAGGGCGCGACCGAAGTGCTCAAGGAGAAGGGCATCGCCTTCACGCCGCTGCAGTGGTCGAACGAGGCCGTGCAGGATCCGGCGCTCTCGGTGCCGGTGCTCGTCGCCTATCTCGAGGCTAATCCCGACACCAAGGCGATCATCGTTCCCGGCCATGGCGGTATCACCGCCGTGCTCGACAAGGTGCTGAAGCAGGCCGGCAAGCAGCCGGGCGAGGTCGTCACCTCGGGCTTCGACATCTCCTCGGCTGCCATCCAGGGCGTCCGCGACGGCTACATCACCGTCGTGCTCGACCAGCAGCCCTATCTGCAGGGCTTCATGCCGGTCGCCGCCGCGGTACTGCAGAAGAAGTACGGCCTCGCCGGCCTGCAGCTCAACACCGGCGGCGGCTATCTCACCAAGGACAATGTCGACGCGCTCGCCGCGCTCGTGAAGGACGGCATCCGCTAAAGGCGGGGCCTCCGGCGGCGCGGTTCCCCCGCCGCGCCGCCACTCCATCCCATCCTCACGAAGCGGATTTCTCCCAATGACCGTCACGCCGGCCGCCGCCACCCCGATCGTCCGTCTCGAAAATGTCGGCAAGAGATATGGCAAGGTCGTGAGCCTCAAGGAGGTCACGCTCGAGATCGGACCCAACGAGATCGTCGGGCTCATCGGCGACAACGGCGCCGGCAAGTCAACGCTGATCAAGGTCCTGACCGGCGTCGAGCCGCCGACTTCGGGCACGCTCTATGTGCGCGGCCAGCGCATCGACGCCGCGTCCTATTCTGTCAAGGAAGCGCACAAGCTGCGCATCGAGACCGTCTACCAGGACTCCTCGCTCGGCGAGAAGCAGCCGCTCTGGCGCAACTTCTTCGTCGGCCGCCCGATCACCAACCGCTTCGGCTTTATCGACGTGAAGGCCGAGAAGCGCATCGCCGAAGCGATCATGCGCTCGACGATCGGCTTTCGCGGCGTCGGCCTCGATGTCGATACGCCGGTCTCGCGCCTCTCGGGCGGCGAGCGCCAGGGTGTCGCCATCGGCCGCGCCATGCATTTTGACAGCGACCTCATCGTGCTCGACGAGCCGACCGTGGCGCTGGCGCTGAAGGAGGTCCAGAAGGTCCTCGACTTCATCCGCTCGATCAAGGCGGGCGGCCGCTCCTGCATCTATATCGAGCACAACATCCATCACGTGCACGAGGTCTGCGACCGCCTCGTGGTGCTCGACCGGGGCGAGATCGCGCTCGACGCCCCGACCTCGTCGATGACCTACCAGGAACTCGCCGATTTCCTGATGTCGCTGCATCACCGCCGCCCCGTCGCCGCCAGTTAAGAGACCGTCATGACCGCGCGCGCCTTCTGTGACTGCCACGTCAATATCTGGAACGACGAGCATGTGCTGCCGCTCTATGCCGAGCAGCTCGCCCGCGTCCGCGCCGGGGCGATGGCGCCCAAGTCCGACGCCGACACGCTTTTTGCCGAGATGGCGCATGTCGAGAAGGCGATCGTCTTCGCGCTGCGCTATGGCGACAGCATCGGCATCGAGAGCGACGACGAGACCACCGCGGCGGCGGTCGCGAAATATCCGGAGAAGTTCGTCGGCTTCGCCTATGTCGACCCGCGGCGGGCGGACTGCATGGACCTTCTCGTCCACGCCATCGAGGATCTGAAGCTCAAGGGCGTCAAGTTCGGGCCGATCTATAACGGCGTCGCGCTCTCGGATCCGCGGCTCGTCCCGGTCTACGAATATCTGCAGAAGAACAATATCCCGCTCACCATGCATATGGGCACCACCTTCGCCCGCAACGCGCCCATCGATATGGGACGCCCGCTGCATGTCGAGCCGATCGCGCAGAAATATCCCGATCTCGTCATGGTGATGGCGCATATGGGCCATCCCTGGTTCGAGGAGTGCATCGTCGTCTCGCGCAAGCAGCCGAATGTCTTCTGCGAGATCTCGGCGCTCTCCTACCGGCCATGGCAGTATTACAACATCCTGATCGCCGCGCAGGAATACCGGATCACCGACAAGATCTTCTTCGGCACCGACTTCCCCTTCGCGCGGGTCGACGAATCCGTCGATGGCCTGCTCACGATCAACGACCAGGTCGAGGGCACCAGGTTGCCCCGCGTCAGCGAGGAGACGATGCAGCGCATCCTTGAATCGAACCCGTTCGCCCATTGGTGGCACGGCGACAACCCGCTGGCCTGAGCCGAGGACCCGAGAGATGACCGCGCGCGCCTATTGCGATTGCCATGTCAATATCTGGAACGACGAGGATGTTCTGCCGCTCTACGAGACGCAGATTGCCCGCGTGAGGCCGGGCGCGATGGCGCCGAAGGCCGATGCCGACACGCTTTATGCCGAGATGGCGCATGTCGAGAAGGCGATCGTCTTCGCGCTCAACTATGCCGACAGCTCGGGCATCGAGAGCAGCGACGAGACGACGGCGGCGGCGGTCGCGAAATATCCGGAGAAGTTCGTCGGCTTCGCTTATGTCGATCCGCGCCGACCCGACTGCATGGACCGCCTCGTGCACGCGGTCGAGGATCTGAAGCTGAAGGGCGTCAAGTTCGGGCCGATCTATAATGGCGTGGCGCTGTCGGACCCGCGGCTGGTGCCGGTTTACGAATATCTGCAGAAGCACAACATCCCGCTGACCATGCATATGGGCACGACCTATGCCCGCAATGCGCCGATCGACATGGGGCGCTCGCTGCATGTCGAGCCGATCGCCCTGCGCTATCCCGACCTCGTGATGGTGCTCGCCCATATGGGGCACCCCTGGTACGAGGACTGCATCGTCGTCTCGCGCAAGCAGCCGAACGTCTTCTGCGAGATCTCGGCGCTCTTCTACCGGCCTTGGCAGTATTACAACATCCTGATCGCCGCGCAGGAATACCGGATCACCGACAAGATCTTCTTCGGCTCCGACTTCCCGGCGGCGCGGGTCGACGAATCCGTCGACGGGCTCCTCTCCATCAACGACCAGCTCGAGGGCACGAAGCTCCCGCGCGTCAGCGAGGAGACGATGCAGCGCATCCTCTGGTCCAACCCGTTCGAGCACTGGTGGAAGGGCGACAACCCGCTGGGGTAGGGCGCTTGCGCTCGCAGTGATTTTTGGCATAGGGTCCGGACAACAAGCCAAATAATCCGGACCTTCCGATGTTGCATGCCCTCGACCAGGCGATCGAGCGGGAAAGCGAAGCGGCCTTCGACCTGCTCGAAGCGCTGGTTGCTGCGCCGAGCCCAGTCGGCCGCGAGCAGGCGGCGCTGGAGGTCTTCGCGGCGGCGGCGGAGCGCGTCGGGCTCGATGTCGAAAGGCTGCCCTTCGCGGCGGGTCCCGTCGCCGATCCGCGCGCCGGCGTGGCGCCGCCGGCGGATGCCGTGTCCGACGAACGCTATCAGGTCGTCGGGCGGACGCCGGGCAGCGGCCCGCTCACGCTGCTTCTGAACGGCCATATCGACGTCGTTCCGGCGACGACGCCCACGCTGTGGACGACGCCGCCCTTTGCGCCGGCCCGTCGCGACGGCCGCCTCTATGGCCGTGGCGCTGGCGACATGAAATCCGGCTTCGCCGTCGGCATGCTGGCGCTCGGCGCGCTGCGTCAGGTTGCGCCCGATCTCTTCGCGAAGAAGCGGCTCGGTTTCATCGCGGTGGTCGAGGAGGAGTGCACCGGCAACGGGACGCTGCGCTCCATCACCGACCATGGCGTCGTTGCCGACGAGGTCGTGGTCCTGGAGCCGACCGGGCTCGGGCTGCTCACCGGCGGCGTCGGGGTGCTGTGGGCGGATATCACCGTGTCGTCGCCGGCGGGTCATGCGCATGCCGCGGGCAGCCGGGCGAGCGCGCTCGATCTTGCGCTCGGGCTGGTGGCGCGCCTCAAGGAGTGGTCGCAGGAACTGCGCCTCTCCGAGCCCGAGCCGGGCATGGCGGGCGCGGCCGATCCCTATGTCGTCAGCGTCGGAACACTGTCGGCCGGCGACTGGATCTCGACCGTGCCGTCGGAGGCCCGTGTCGGCGTCCGCATCGGCTTCCCGCGCGCGTGGACGGCCGAGCAGGCCGAGCAGCGGCTGCGCTATGCCGTTGCATGCCACGCTGCGCGCAGCCCGTTCGCGCTGCAGCCCGTGGTGTCCTTCACCGGCTTCCGCGCCCGCGGCTATCTGCTCGACGACGACAACGCTCTGATCCGCGACCTTTGCGAGGCGCACCGGTCCGCGCATGGGCGCGCTGCCGAAAGCTTCATGCTGGGCAGCACGACCGACGCCCGCATCTATCTCAACGAGTTCGGGATTCCGGCCGTCTGCTACGGCGCCACCGCGCATGCGATGCACGGCGTCGATGAATCGGTGGAGCTCGACAGCATCGTCGGCGCCGCGCGGACCCTCGCCCGGTTCATCCTGAGGCGCTTCGGGGAGGAAGGGCGATGACCGAGGCCGGCGACAGCGGAGCGCATTGGGGCGGCCCGATCGTCGCCCGCCACGTCGCCGACGACGTCGTCGATCGCCTCGTCACGGCCGTCGCGCTCGGCCTCTATGTCACCGGCCAGCAACTGCCGACGGAGCGCGAACTCGCCGCGATGCTCGGCGTTTCGCGCTCCAGCGTCCGCGAGGCGCTGAAGCAGCTCACCGACAGCGGCTATCTCGATGTCCGCCGTGGCCGCAATGGCGGCTATTTCGTGCGCGCCGACTGGGGCCCGCGCTCGGCCGAGCATGTGCAGCGGCAGATCGTGGCCAAATGGTCCGAATTCCTGCACATCTTCGACGCGCGCACGCTGGTCGAGCCGCTGATCGCGCGGACTGCCGCGGCGCGGCGGACCGAGGCCGATATCGCGGCGATGACGGCGGCGCTCGCCGACTATGTCGCGGCGCCGGATCACGACGCCTCGCGGCGCGCCGATTCCGCGCTGCATCTCGCCATCGCCGAGGCGACGCACAATCCGATCCTCGTCGCGATGTCGGTCGATCTTCGGGCGCGGATCACGCTCAATCTCGGCGCCGAGCCCTATTCGGACGAGGCACGACGCACCGCGCTCGTGCAGCATCACGATCTCGTCGCCGCGGTGGTCGAGGGCCGCGGCGAGGAGGCCGCCGCGATCGCCGCCGTGCATTTCACCATTTCGGAGAAGCTGATCCGCGACCTCGTCGCGCGGGCCGGCGCGGGCGGGGAGGGCGCGCCATGAGCGGGCCGCTCGCCTTCGTGCTCCGCCGCCTCGCCATCACCATCCCGATGCTGGTGGTCATGAGCATCGTCGTCTTCCTGATCCTGCGCCTCGTGCCGGGCGATCCCGTCAGGACGATGCTCGGTTTCCGGGCGACCGACGAGAATGTCGCGACGCTGCGCCAGCAGCTCGGCCTCGACCGCAGCCTCTTCCAGCAATATCTCGACTGGGCTGGGGCGCTTCTGAGGGGCGATCTCGGCAAGGACATCGTCAGCCACGCGCCGCTGTCGCAGCTCTTGGCGCAGCGCCTGCCGGTGACGCTGGAGCTTGCCGGTCTCTCCATGCTGATCGCCGTCCTGGTCGGCGTTCCGCTCGGCATCGGCGCGGCGACCGGCGGTCGTTGGCAGCGCCGGCTGACCGAGGGCTTCGTGGTGTTCGGCATCAGCGTGCCCGACTTCTGGCTCGGCATCATGCTGGTCCTCGTCTTCGCCGCGACGCTCGCGCTGCTGCCGCCCTCCGGCTATGTGCCGTTCTCGCGCGATCCCATCGGCAATCTCCGCTACATGACGCTGCCCGTGCTGACGCTGGCAACCGGCGAGGCGGCCTATATCCTGCGGACGACGCGCGCCGCGATCGCCGGCGTGCTGGGCCGTCCCTTCGTCACCTTCCTGCGGGCCAAGGGCGTGTCGCCGCGCCGCATCCTCTACGGGCATGCGCTCAGGAATGCCGGGCCGGCGATCGCCACCGTCGTCGGCATCCAGGTCGGCGTGCTGCTCGGCGGCGCCATCGTCATCGAAACCATGTTCGCGCTGCCCGGCGTCGGAAGGCTCATCGTCACCGCGATCAACCAGCGCAACTATCCCGTCGTCCAGGCCGGCGTCCTCGCGGTAGCGACGCTGTTCATCCTGGTGACGCTGGTGACCGATCTCCTCGTCGCCTGGCTCGACCCGCGCGTCGCAGACGGAGGATCACGATGACGGTCGCCGCGACGGAGCAGCGTCCGGGCGCCCGGACACGCGAAAGCAACCGCCTGATCCGCATCGGCGGCGGGCTGATCGCGGCGCTCATTGTCATCGCCGTGGCCGCGCCGCTCCTGGCGCCGCACGATCCCGAGGCGGTCGAGGTCAGCCGCGTCCTCGGCGCGCCGGACCTGGCCCATCCCTTCGGTTCCGACGTGCTCGGCCGCGACGTGCTGAGCCGGGTGATCTTCGGCCTCCGCGCCAGCCTCGCCGTATCGATCGCCGCCGTGCTCGGTTCCTTTGTCGTCGCGGTGCCGCTCGGCCTCGCCGCCGGCTATTTCGGCCGCTGGACCGACAGCGCCATCTCGCGCCTGCTCGACCTGATCCTCGTCTTTCCGGCGATGCTGCTCGCGGTCGCGTTCATCGCCGTGCTCGGGCCCGGCAGCAGCATCGCGGCGCTGGCCATCGCCGTCATCTATCTGCCGATCCTTGCCCGGGTCATGCGCGCAAGCACTCTGATCGTCAGCCGCAACGATTATGTCTCCGGGGCCCGCGCCCGCGGCGCCAGCCATTGGCGTGCGATCGTGCAGCATGTCGCGCCGAATGCGCTGGGGCCGGCCGTGGTGCAGGCCTCCGTGCTCGCGGCCTTCGCGTTGCAGCTCGAGGCGGGCCTCTCCTTTCTCGGCCTCGGCACGCAGCCGCCGACGCCCTCGCTCGGCGGCATGCTGGCCGACGGACGCGAGGTGCTGGTGCAGGCGCCCTGGGTCGAGATCTTCCCGGGCCTCGCCATCGTCATCGCCGTGCTCGGCTTCACCTTCCTCGGGGAAGGGCTGCGGCGCGCCCTCGATCCGCGCGGGGTCGCCGAGTGACCGCGCCGCTCGCCTTCGACGACGTCCGGGTCCGCTTCGGCGCCGCGGAGGCGGTGGCGGGCGTCTCGCTGGCGCTGGAAGCCGGCGAGATCTTCGGCATCGTCGGCGAGAGCGGCAGCGGCAAGTCGACCCTCGCCAATGCGGTGATGGGACTGCTTCCGGGCGCGGCGACCGTCTCCGGCAGCATCCGCGTCGATGGCCGCGAGATGGTCGGCCTCGACGAGGCATCGCTCAGGACACTGCGCGGTCGCTCCGTCTCGATGATCTTCCAGGACCCGACGGCCAGCCTCGATCCGACCTGGGGCGTCGGCGACCAGATCGCCGAGACGATCCGGGCGCATGGCCTCGGCAGCGCCCGCGAAGCCCGCACCCGCGCCATCGCCTTGATGGACGAGGTCGGCATCGCCCGGGCGGCGGAGCGCTATCGCGACGTGCCGCACCGCTTCTCGGGTGGCCAGCGGCAGCGAATCGTCATCGCGGCGGCGCTTGCCAACGACCCGAAGCTGCTGATCGCCGACGAGCCGACGACGGCGCTCGACGTCACCATCCAGGCGCAGGTGCTTGAGCTCATCGATCGCCTGCGCCGCGAGCACGGGACGACGGTGCTGCTGATCACGCATGATCTCGGCGTGGTGCAGATGGTCTGCGACCGCGTCGGCGTCATGTATCGCGGCCGACTGCTCGAGGTTGCCGCCACCGCCGATCTCTTCGAGCGGCCGTCGCATCCCTATACGCGCGCGCTGATCGCGGCGCGGCCGGCGGCGGCGAAGCGCGGCGCGCGGCTGCCGGTGATCCCGCGCGAATGGAGCGTGGAGAGCCTCGAGGCGCGCGAGAGCGAGGGCGCGGAGGCGGCCGATGGCTGAACTCCTGCGCGTCGAGAACCTCGTCAAGACCTATGCCGCGCCGGGCGGATTTTTCGGCCGGCGGCGCGCGACGGCGCTCGGCGGCGTCTCGATCGCCGTGGCGCGCGGGGAGACGCTCGGCCTCGTCGGCGAAAGCGGCAGCGGCAAGTCGACGCTCGGCCGCTGCATCCTCGGCCTGACGCGGCCCGACTCCGGCGCGATCCTGTTCGAGGGCGCCGATGTCCAGGGGCTTTCCGGCCGGCGGCTCGCGGATTTCCGCCGCCGCGTGCAGCCGGTGTTCCAGGACCCGTTCGGCAGCCTCGATCCGCGCTGGCCGGTCGGCCGCAGCGTGCGCGAGGCGCTCGACTGCTTCGGGATCGGCTCGAACAGCGATCGCGCGCGGCGCGTCGCCGATCTTTTCGCCCGGGTCGGCCTCGATCCCGTCTTCGCGAAACGGCTGCCTTCGCAGCTGTCCGGCGGCCAGCGCCAGCGTGTCGCCATCGCGGCGGCGCTTGCCAGCGAGCCGGAGCTGATCGTCGCCGACGAACCGGTCAGCGCGCTCGACATGAGCGTGCAGGCGCAGATCCTCAATCTCTTCATGGACCTGAAGCGCGATCTCGGCCTCGCCGCGCTCTTCATCACGCATGATCTCGCGGTGGTCGCCCATGTCAGCGATGCCGTCGCCGTCATGCAGCAGGGTCGCATCGTCGAGACCGGGTCGGCGGATGCCGTGATCGACGCGCCGAGCCACGCCTACACCAAAGCCCTCATCGCCGCGGTGCCGCGGCCCCGTCCCGCCTTCCGAGGAGGATAGAATGCCGAAAGTCCAGCTGAACGGCCTCACCACCAACTACCAGATCGATGGCGAAGAGGGTACGAAGGGCACGATCGTGCTCGTCAACGGCCTTGCCGATGACCTGACCTCCTGGGGCTTCCAGGTCCCCGCGCTCGTCGCGGCCGGCTACAAGGTGCTCTCGTTCGACAATCGCGGCATCGGCCAGTCCGACCGTCCGGCCGGCCCCTATTCCTCAAGGCAACTCGCCGACGACGCCAAGGCGCTCGTCGACCATCTCGGCCTTCGCGACTTCCACATGATGGGCGTCTCGATGGGCGGGATGATCGCGCAGGAATATGCGCTCGCCTATGGCGCCGACCTCAAGTCGCTGACGCTCGCCTGCACCTATGGCACCGCCGACGCCTTCTGCCAGACCATGTTCGCGATGTGGGCCGATCTCGCGCAGAAGATCGACGTGCCCTTCGTGATGCGCGACGTGGCGCTCTGGGCCTTCACCGGGCCGTTCTTCAACGAGCGGCCCGCCGACGCCGCCGAGTTTGCCGCTGCCATGGCGGCGCTCGACATGAAGGTCGAGCCCTATCTCGCCCAGCTTGCCGTCATCCAGAACCATGATGCGCTCGGCCGGGTCGGCGCGATCAAGGTGCCGACCATGGTCCTCGCCGGCGAGGAGGACATCCTGATCCCGGTGCGTCTCTCGAAGCTGTTGCAGGAAGCCATTCCCGGCGCGCGCTGGCAGACGGTGCCGGGCGGCCATGCCTGCATGTGGGAGAGCCCCGACCCGTTCAATGCCGCGTTCGTCGAATTCGTAAGCAGCGTCTGAAGAACAGACCGAACCTCCAGCCAGGGACATCCGAAATGACCTCCACACAAGCAAGAGCCGGGGTCCGCGTCGCGCGACCCCTTGTGCGCGCACTCGCCGCGTTCTCGATCTCGCTGGCGCTCGCCGGCCCGGCCGCGCTCGCCGCGGAGATCAAGCCGGGCGGCGAACTGCGCGCCGCGCTGACGGGCGAGCCCGACGTGCTCGATCCGGCGACCTCGTCGATCTATACCGGCGCCCAGGTCTATGAGGGCATCTTCTCGAAGCTGATCGACATGGACCCGTCCGGCCAGTTCGTGGGCGATCTCGCCACTGCCTGGAAGCAGGTCGATCCGAAGACATGGCGCTTCGAGCTCGTTACCAATGCCAGCTTCCACAATGGCGAGAAGTTCACCTCCGCCGACGTCAAATACACCTTCGAGCGCATCCTCGACCCGAAGACCGCCAGCGCCTATGCCGGCCTCTATTCGCAGATCGACTCCGTCGATGCGAGCGACCCGGCCGTCGCGGTGTTTCACCTCAAGTCACCCTTCGGGCCGTTCCTCACCAATCTCGCCACCAACGGCCAGATCGTGAACAAGAAGGCGATCGAGAGCGGCGATCCCGCCCGCAATCCTGTCGGCACCGGGCCGTTCGAATTCGTCGAGTGGGTTCAGGGCGACCACATCACCGTCAAGAAGAACCCCAACTACTTCAAGCCGTCGCTGCCTTATCTCGACGGCGTCACCTTCCGCTTCCTGCCCGTCGACCAGAGCCGCATCGACGCGCTGGCCGCCGGCGAGCTCGACTGGATCGACGCGGTGCCGCTCAACCAGGTGCCGGCGCTGAAGGCCGACAGCCGCTTCACCTATGTGACCAGCCCGGTGGCCGGCATTCCCGACTTCCTGGCGCTGAACACGCGGAAGCCGCCCTTCGACGATCCCAAGGTTCGCCAGGCGGTGGCGCTCGCCATCTCGCGCGCCGATATCCGCGACGTCGCCTATCTCGGGACCGGCGAACTCGGCCTGGAGGAGGTGCCCACGGGCTCGTCCTGGTATGATGCCGAGGGCCTGTTCGGTGCCGCGCAGGACATCGCCAAGGCCAAGGCGCTGCTCGCGGAGGCCGGCCATCCCGATGGTCTCAAGGTCGAGTATCTCGGCCTGCCGCAATATCCGGAGTTGCTGAAGACCGGGCAGGTGGTGCGCGACCAGCTGAAGCAGGTCGGCATCGACATGGAGATCAAGCCGGTCGACGTCTCGGTCTGGTACGACGCCTTCGTCTCGGGCAACTTCTCGATCACGAGCGCCTATCAGGAGCGGACGATCGATCCCGACAACTTCTACTCGCTGGTCATCCGCTCCGGCGGCCCGATCAACACCACGGGCTATTCCAACCCGAAGGTGGACGCGCTGATCGACCAGGCGGCCTCGAGCGACGACACCGCGGCGCGCAAGGCGCTCTATCGCGAGATCCGCGGCCTCGTCACCGCGGACGCGCCGATCGTCTTCGCCCATTACGAGACGCTGAACTATCTCATGAACACCAATGTGACCGGCTCGGAGATCACGCCGACGCTGTCGCTGCACATGGAGAAGATCGGCTTCACGGAATGAGACGACGCGCCGGCCGGTTAACCAATGCCGGCCGGCGCCGAAGGACGGGAACGCTCCTGCAGGGAGCGTTCTCACCGGCGAGGCCGGTCAGTGCCGCGTGCCCAAGCCTGCGCGAAGCCGCTGCGCGCCTGCAAGGGCGCGCGGTTCAGAGCAATGATCTAGCTGCTGTTTTACCAATCATCAGCGGATTGGTGGAGCCGAGGGGAGCCTATCCCCTGTGGATCAGAACCGCAGGAATGGCCTGAATCCTTGCGTTGCAGCCCGTCCGTGGGGTACGCACTTGGGGTACGCAAGCGGGTGCGCAGGGCATTGAATGGGAAGATCATCGGACGCCGACCGTCGTCATCTGGAGCAGCACCATGGGCAATGGCGCGTCGTGGTGGCGGTTCCGCGCGGCCTGCACGGGCGCCTCGGGACGAAGCTGAAGCGGTCCCTCCAGACCGACAGCCTGGCGGTTGCTAACCGCCTGAAGTGGCCCGTCATCGCCGAACTGAAGGCTCTCATCAGCAATGCCAGTGACGACAGTGGCAAGAACCAGTTGATGCAGGAGGCCGTGGAGATGGCCCGACTGCGGCGCCTCGCTCGTGACGACCACGACATTGAGACAATCGATATCGGCATCGAACTGCGGGCGGAGGAGATCGCCGGTGCGCCCGTGGGTGTTGGGACGGACGATGATACGGGACGTGAGGAGCCCATCCTCGACCCTGCTCGAGCCCGCATCGCGGGCCACTATATCACCGTGGCAAGAGGCGAGGCTACGCCGCTTGACCTGCATCATGCGGCCTATAAGGCGTCCCTCTCCGTCAAGGCGAGAACGCTCGCCGACGACGACCGGGCGCTCGACTATCTGACACAGTGGTGCCGCGCGAACCATTTACGCCCCGCCGTTGAAGCCATCACGCCGAAGCTTGCAGGGCGGTTCATGGACGACTTGGCGAGCATGACCAAGGGCGTGTCGCCCGTCACGCTCAACAAGTACCTTCGCCGGCTGTCGCGGTACTGGCAGTGGATGGAGAAGCGGCATTATGCGGCCTCGAACGTCTGGCATCGCAAGACGTTGGAGGAGCCGACGAGCCGGGGCGGCGAGGAGGAGAGACCATTCACGGATAGCGAGATGGTCAAGCTCCTCGAAGGCGACGCCTCGCCGGCCATGGCAGACTTGATGCGCATCGGCGCACTGACGGGCGCGCGCCTCGATGCCATCGTCTGCCTCTCGGTCGGCGATTGCGTCGATGGCTTCTTCCGCTTCAAGCCGCAGAAGAAGGAGAAGGAGGCGCGAGCCTGCCCGATCCATCCTGTGTTGCTCTGCATCGTCGCGTCCCGGTCTGAGGGAAAGGACCATTCCGACCCGCTCTTTCCAGAATGGCCGGGGCCGAAGAAGGCGGGGTCTATGCGCGAGCGGTCCTTCAAGGCCTCGAACCAGTTCACCGACTATCGGCGGCTAGTTGGTGTTGACGAGGTGATCCCCGGCAAGCGCCGCTCGCTCGTGAACTTCCATTCCTTCCGCCGCTGGTTCATCACCAAGGCCGAGCAGGCGGGCCAGCCTGAGCACATCATCGCGTCTGTCGTCGGCCATAAGCGGCAGGGTATGACGCTTGGGCGCTATTCGTCGGGGCCACTGTTCGAGCAGGCTCGGCAGTGTGTGGAGGTCGTCAGCCTGCCGACAAGGCAGAGCCTGAGGATTCCTGCGAGGGGGCTTCGCGAGACGGCGCGGGGCGGCCAACTCGCCTGACCGCCTTAGGTCGTGCCCCGCCCAGAAACGCTAAGCGCCGAGCCACTGAGACATTTGGAAAGGCCTCCAGATGGACTAGGCCTCGCGGGCTGAACACCAATCGAAAACCCCAGCGTCTCCGCCTAGAGCGACCCCCGCGAGCGCCGTCACGACGCTCGCTGCACCCTATATGCCGGTTACACCGCCTGCGGTGGCGACAGACCTCTCGGCGGAGGTTTAGGATCGTCTTCCGGGATGATCGTTGCAGGTAGGGCGCGGCTCCAAAAGTCCCGCGCTTCGTCACGCCAGAGCTCCTCAAAAACACTGAGATTTCGGTTGGTGCCGGTCATCGCAGGTTGGATGAGCCGCATGATCGCTACAGCGTTGTCCACAAGCACAAACACCTCTCTGTACGTCGGGAGTCGAGCCGGTGGCCCGCGTCTCAGCAAATGGACCGCGAAGTGTCGATAGTCGGTCACCCTGGTCAAGGCGTCCCTGATGGCCGACGAGCGGCGCATCCTGCACCAAATGCGGCTGGCGTCATCGATCAGCCGCTGTACTTCAGTCCCGTCCCTGTCCCAGCTTCGGTTCCGGTCACACAGCACGGCCTTGCAGCGGTCTTGCTGGAGGAGCCGAAGGAGCAACGGGATAGAAGCGAGATCCGTTTTGTTGAAGGCTTGCGCCTTGGTCGCACCGTTGCGTGGGACCGGTGTCTCATAAAGCTTCGCAAGAGCAAGCGCCAACTCGCTGACATAGGCCTGCTGGATCACCCTGAACGCTTCGGCACCATAGATCGCGGGGCGCTGCCTGGCATGCACCTCTTCGTTCAATACCTCCATCGATGCTTCTATCTCGACGGCGACGGCGAGTTGACCTGCTATCGGCTCGAGCATCTGATCCATGGCCTCAATGGCCATGTGCTTCTTCATTGGTCGGGCGCGCTTCGCCAATGCGCTTCGCCTTTCGGGTATAAGCTTGGAGACCACCGAATACCGCTCGCTCCTAGAGAGCGGAAGTATATGTGGCGGAGGGTAGTGAGTGGGTGATTGTCATCCAAATCCACTCTCGGTATCAACCATACGAACCGCTTAAGTAGGGACGCATGACCAAGTACTCCTGCATCGGCTCCAGCCTCGTAGTCGCCATCCTAGTCATCAGGGTTCTGGTGGCGGTGGGATGGACGGCGTGCCGTTGACGCCGGACTGACCCTCGATGGCCGACAAGAGCGCCTATCAGGAGATCATCGACCGGTACAAACCGGTGTTCGACTTTTCCCGGATGTTCCTAACCGTCTACGCCCTTTGGTCGCTCTCGGCGCTGGCCGTACTGTCGATACCGAAAGACCAACTGAACTTCGACTACTTGCTAGGCGTCGCGCCAGGAGTGATTGCGATACTAGGGCTGACCGCCCTAGCGACCAACAAGCTGTTGGCAGTCGCGGCGGCATTGGTCGCGGAGCGCTTCGGCCATCGCTCACTCCTTGGCCCGGGCCTGCTGAGCATCGCGTTTAGCATGGTCGTCCTCGTCACCTTGATGAGCGCCGTGTTCTCGATCATGCGCATCGTGACCCGCGCCGTTCATTGATCAGTCGTCGCGCGCCCCCCACTCTTCTCGGTGTCGCTGTTGCCAATCCTCGCTAGAAGGCGAGGGTCTCTCCAGTCCATCCTAGCGTCTCTAGAGGCCATCTCTTCGTCTGCGGAGTAAAGCCGATGTGGACGCCTATACCGGCTCCCCGTCTGACTCCGTGGCCCTGAACGGGCTCCTGAGGTGGACCCGAGGGGGCGTTTCATTTTACTGGAAAATTCCGTGTGGTGGCCTCGATAAGAGACGAATCACGATCCCCCCTGCCGGCTCCTACCGCTACTAATCTCTCGGTAGTGCGATCCGCCGCCAAAAGTGGTTCGGGTCCGATGGCCCGAGGCTGGTAGCGCCCAATAGGGCAGGGCCTACCGGACGCGTCCGCCGTGCTCTTCCGCTACGCCCAATAGAGTGGTCTTGACATTTCGGACGCATGGTGACTCTATGGCCCAGAGCCTATTGGACACACGGGAGCCCCGCCATGCTTATCGGATACGCCCGCACCTCGACGACGGAACAGGAAGCAGGCCTTCAGGCGCAGCAGCGTGACCTTGACGCGGCCGGGTGTGAACGGGTCTACGCCGAACACGTCTCTTCGGTCGCGCCTCGGGACCGGCTCAAGCTGGCCGTTGAGTTCGCTCGGGAAGGGGACACACTCGTTGTCACCAAGGTGGACCGCTTGGCGCGCTCAACGGTTGGCCTCTGGGACATCGTGCGGGAGCTTGATGCGAAGGGCGTGGGGCTCCGCGTCCTGAACCTTGGCGGGGAGACCGTGGACACCCGCAGCGCCACCGGCCGGCTTATCCTGAACATCTTCGCGGGGTTCGCTCAGTTCGAGCGTGAGATGATGCTAGAGCGCCAACGCGAGGGCATCGCTAAGGCGAAGAGCGAAGGCAAGTATAAGGGCCGGAAGCCGACCGCGAGAGCCAAGGCCGATGACGTTCGGGCGCTGCATCGCGAGGGCAAGACGCCGACTGAGATCGCAAGGGCGCTCGGCATTGGTCGGGGGAGCGTCTATCGGGCATTGGAGACCCCTGTGGCTGGGGCGCCGTCCTAAGGCGCGAGGTCCGGCAGTCTGCTAGCCTAACCTCACAAACCTGTCCCGCACCGGCACCAAGTCGCAGTGAAAGCCCTGCCAGCCCGCCCGCCGCGCCATGAGCGACAGCGGTTTTCGAGGTTTGAACATCTCGGGAAGCTGAAGATCCGAGGCCAGGTAGAAGATGGCGTGCCGCTTGAGATCCTCACTCAACTGCTGCGTTCGGTCGACCCCAACATGCCAATCCAGACCGCTCACATGTTCATTGCGGTAGCGCGATATTCCGGTCTCGGAGCTGAGGAGCTTTGCGACCTCCTCAAGCTGTCGGCGTCGTCATGCTCGCGCAACGCCAAGATGTTGGGCCGGGGCTCTCCGCCAGATAGGCCGGGTATGGGCCTGATTGCGTCGCGCCGAAGCGTGAAGGACGGCGCATCTCCCTCCGCCTCACACCGAAGGGGGGGCACTGGCCCTTTCTATCGCGCGGCGGATAGGAACCGGGGAATAGCGGCGCCGCGCGCCTCATTGAGGTCGCCCATCGAAGGGGTTTGGCCGACGATCCCTTAGGCGAGTACTTCGGGGATCGGACGCGCCCGTCACAACGGCCCACGACAACGCCTGCCGACGTACTCGAGGGGGCCCCGTGGTGTCATCAATTGCCACCCACACTAGGAAGTACAGGCGCCAGCTCCTCGGCAGCTAGCAGATGCCCCTCACTAATGGGCGAGAGGATATCCCTCACCCTAGGAAATGCAGCGCCGATTTCCGCGCGCGTTCGCCTGTGCCCTCCCGTACCTGTTTCTTCACCTCGTGTAGCGGAGCCCCTGCATGCCCCGAGTGCTCCCCCTCAATCGCCACCAGTGGTTCGACCCTTGGCGCGGCGCTCGGGGCACCGCTCTTCGCAACCTCGTTCGCGAATTTGCCGTCGCTATCGATATCCATGAGCTGACCAACGGCCTCAGGGCGCGGAGGCGGAAGGCGGTCGATCAGGAGCATCATGCGGCCGCTATCGAAATCGTGGTGGCGAACATCGCCCATGCGGTCCTCATGCCGCCAGAGACCGGGTGGCTGGCGGTTCTCACGGGCAACGGAACCAGCGGCTTCACGCGCTATGACAACCCCGCCTTAGGGAAGCCGTTCAGGAGCCTCCTCAACCGCCTCGGCGACCTTGGGCATATGACCCTGCGGCTACCAAGGAAGCGCGGTGAGGCGTCTTCTCTGGCGCCCACAGGCTCCTTCTCTGCCCTTGTGCGGGATGCCGGGATATCGCTGGCGGACTTTGGCCGGCGGGATGGTGAGGAGGTCATCTTGCTGGCGCGGACTTCCGTGGAGTGGAGGCACGGCCTGCGGTTCCGGTATCGAGACAAGGCCGAATATGAGGAGACGGCCGAGACCATCGCCATGCGCCGGGACGTGCGGGCGCTCAACGGCTTCCTGGCGGGCGCCAACATCACCTTTGAGGACGACGGGGGCAAGCCGGTAGACGTCCATGAGCGCCGGATGCGGCGTCACTTCGTCATCGCCGGGAGCGACCCCCTTCCCCAACGGTTCGACCGGGGAGGCCGGCTTTATGGCGGCTTCTGGCAGAACCTGAAACGGTCGCGGCGGGCGGGGATCAGGATCGATGGGGAGAGAGTTGCCACGCTGGACTACTCATCCATGTTCCCGAGGCTGGCGCTCGCAGCGGCCGGCGCTCAACCTCCGCAAGGCGACCTCTATGCAATTCCCGGCCTCACGGATCATCGGCGGGCGGTCAAGCTCGCCACCAACACGCTGCTGTTCGACACCTCATTGCGCCGGCCCACTTGGCCCAAGCCGGATGATGCTGCCGATGAGATGCCCGAAGGCTGGACCGTAGCGCGCTTCAGGCAGGCTCTTCTGGCGCGGCATCCGGGATTGTCAGCAAGCCTCGGTGTGGGCCTTGGTCACCGCCTCATGCACACCGAGAGCCGGATCATGGTCGGCGTGCTGCTGGCGCTGATGGATGAGGACATTGTTGCCTTGCCGCTGCATGACGGCCTGCTCGTCAAGATGTCGGTGGCTCGCGAGGCTGGGATGATGATGGCGGCTATCGCCGAGATGATCACCTCATCGACGATCCCGGTGACCATCAGCGGCTGACCAGCCACACATCACCCACCCCTCTATACCATCTATAAGACCCATAAGCCCCGGCCCTCTCGACGCCCCCCGCTTAGCCGGCTGAACTGACCCTCCCTCAACATCGCCAGTCCGCCCCGACGTGCGCCATCCATGGCCGCGAACGGCACTGTCACGTCTCCCCGAAAGGAACCTTCCGAATGATGACCTACCTCATCAAGACCAACGCCGCGCCACTCCCGACCGCCGCAGCGGCCACCATTGTCGACATCCAGCTTGCCAAGGTGCTCGGCTATGGCCGTCCGACGAACATCCGGCTTCTGATCAAACGGCACCTGCCGATGCTGGAGGCAATGGGATTGGTGCATCAGCGTGAAGCGCCAACCGTCTCCGGCAAAGGCCGCGTCTCGACGGTCACCGAATACTACCTCAACCGCGCTCAGGCGGCTTTCATCATCGCCAAGTCGGGCACCAAGCATGCCGATAGCCTTACCGTGAAGATGGCCGAGGTCTTCGCCCTGTTCACGGGAGGCGGTGTTGTCGCTGTCGATCAAGCAGCCGCAGTGCAGCTCGCAGGCATCGAAGCGCGCGAAACGGAGCGCCGTGGACTCATTGCAGCCGAAGAGCGCGAAGGGCGGGACGCCGCGTTCGCCATCATGAAGCGCCGCTAACAGAGCCCCAAAGGGACTCGCCCAAGCCCTTTAGCACCCGCCTGCGCCTATCCCGGCGGCATCCTTCAGATCGCCGTCAGGGAGTCTCGCTGGCCTTCTATTGGCCTCCCGCTGATGCCCACGCGGCAGGGCTCAACTCTTCCAACAAATCTCTTCAACGCATCCCGGCGCGGCCCCCTCAGCGGCCCGTGATCGCGGAACCATGTCCAACCGAAAGCACCCCTGCACATGACGACTTCACGCATTCCTCGCCGCCCCGTCATCCACACGAGAGACACGGACGGTCGCCCCATCGTCCTCGTTCCGCTGGCGAACGGCGCCCGTGCCAAGCTCTTCCCGCGTCACCATGAGCGACTCCAGCGCATGGGCATCGGGCCGAACTGGTTCCTGAACGACAATGGTCAGGGCATCGCCTACGTGCGGGTCAAGGTTCCCACCGCGCTCGGCTGGGGGAACAATGCCCAGATCGCGCGCCTCATCGCCTGCCCGAGCAAGCGCGGCGCGTCCGTGAGCTATCGCGACGGCGACAGGCTCAATCTCCGTCTCGACAACCTTCACGTGGCCGGCTCAAAGGGGCGCGGTAAGGGCCGGGAGCAGTTCCTGCCGGACGGTGCCGAGCGGGTCCGTGAGTTGGCGGCATGAGCACCCACCACGACGACAGCGCGCAGGCACCCGACGACTTTTTTTCAGCACCTCTTTCGCGGCGTGTTCTGCGTCGTCGGCAATGAAGCAGCAGTGCCCGTCCTCTGGCGGGCCGTGATGCGCATCGACACCGCCACCACCATCATCGGCGTCTATGCCGATCCGCTCCGGGCTTCCATCGCTTATGACCTGGCCCTGATGCTGCGCGGCCTTCCGCCCATCAACTTCACGGGGGCGCAATATCGTCAGGCCGTGACGCCCGACTTCATGGAAGCCGCCTTGTGGGCCATGGGGGGGCGCCTGAGCCTCACCCTGCATACCGGGTCGAGCCGGGGGAGCACCACATTGGGGTACGCAGAGCGGGTACGCATTGGGGTACGCACCTGCAAAAGCGACTGGCTTAAGTTTCTGATTTCATTGGATCTTCTTCAATCCATGACGGATTGGTGGAGCCGAGGGGAATCGAACCCCTGACCTCTGCAGTGCGATTGCAGCGCTCTCCCATCTGAGCTACGGCCCCGTCGCGATGCGACGGCGCCTTGTAGGGCGCGGCGGGTGGCGGTGTCAAGCGGCGGCGACGCGGCGCGCGGGTTGCGGGAGCGGCGGTCCACCGCTACATGAGGGGGCGGCCAGCCGGCCGTGCCACCTCTTGCGGAAAAGCGATGATCGCCGTCCTCAACGTCATCATGTATGCGCTGAACATCTACTGGTATGTGATCATCGCGAGCGCGATCTTCAGCTGGCTGTTCGCCTTCGGCGTCGTCAATCCGCGCAATCCCGTGGTCTCGGCGATCGGCAATTTCCTCTACCAGGCGACCGAGCCGGTGCTGCGGCCGATCCGCCGCGTCGTGCCGACGCTCGGCGCCATCGACATCTCGCCGGTCATCCTGCTGCTCGGGATCATCCTGATCCAGCAGGTCATCATCCTCTACGTCTATCCCATCGCATTTTGAGCGGGCCGGCCCGGCTCGCCGGCGGCGGCATCCTCATCGATGTCCGCCTGACGCCGCGCGGCGGGCGTGATGCCATCGACGGCCTGTCGACGCTCTCCGACGGTCGGACGGTCGTTGCCGCGCGCGTCCGCGCCGTGCCGGAAAAGGGCGCCGCCAACGCCGCCCTCGCCGCTCTGATCGCCGACGCCTTCGGCGTCGCGCGCGGCGCGGTCGCGGTGGTGAGCGGGCAGACGGCGCGGGTGAAGACGGTGCGGATCGAGGGCGACGCCGCGGTCCTCATGGACCGTGCGTCAGGGCTCGGCCCGGAGGCCGGCCGGCGGGGCTGAGCCCCGCCGGAAGAGGACGGCCCGCCACCTTTTCAGTGCGTGTAGAGCCCGCGCAGGGTCGATTCCGCATAGTGGATGTCGCGGATTCGCCAGCCCTTGGCCGTTTGGACGAGCATGAGATCGATCGCGACCGGGACGCCGCCATTGGTGAAGCGGACATGGCCGGTCGCCTTGCCGGCGGCGCCGTGGTCGACCTTGATCGACAGGCGCTTGATCTCCCAATCCTGCGCATTGAGGAATGGATCGCCGTCGAGGAGCGGCATGTCGCCAGCGGCCTCCGCGCGGGCGCGGTCGTCCGCGATCATGGTCGCGAGATCGGGCGTGAAGTAGCGGTCGAGCGCGCGCTTGTCGTTGAGATCGATGCCGCTGCCGTCCCCGAGATAGGCCGCATAGATCGCCTTGAGAAACGCTTCCGGGGTCTCGGCGGCGCGGACCGGGCGAAGGGCAAGCGTCGAGCCTGCAAGGACGAAGGCGGCCAGAAGGCCGCGCCGCGAGAGCAGGGGAGCGGAGGCCATAGTCAGCCCTTCTTGTAGCGCTCGATCGCCTCGACGATGAGTTTCTCCGCCTCGGCCTTGTCGCCCCAGCCGGAGATCTCGACCCACTTGCCCTTCTCCAGATCCTTGTAGTGCTGGAAGAAGTGCTCGATCTGGCGGAGCGTGATCTCGGGAAGATCGGTGTAGCTCTCGATCTTCTCGTAGCGGCGCGTCAGCTTGGTCGAGGGGACCGCGATGACCTTTTCGTCCTCGCCGCCCTCGTCGCGCATGCGGAGCACGCCGACCGGCCGGCAATTCATGATCGCGCCGGGAATGATGGCGCGCTGGTTGGTGACGAGCACGTCGATCGGGTCGCCGTCGCCGCAGAGCGTGTGCGGGACGAAGCCGTAATTGCCCGGATAGCGCATCGGCGTATAGAGGAAGCGGTCGACATAGAGCGCGCCGGCTTCCTTATCCATTTCATACTTGATCGGCTCGCCGCCGACCGGCACCTCGATGATCACGTTGATGTCGTGCGGAGGATTCTTGCCGATCGGCACAGCGTCGATGCGCATGGGATGATCCCTCAGGCGGAGTTGGCGGACTGCGAAGCGCATTGTGCGCTGCACGGGCGATCCGCTCTTAAGCGGCCGGGCGGCGCCCTGCAAGGGAGAAGCGGAAAAAGCCGCGCGGGTTCCGTCTCAGCTGCATCGATCCGCAACCGGGAGATGTCGCCACCTGCGTGTTACGATCCGGCTCCCGGGCGGTGCGGGCGGATCGAAGGCGATAAGCGGGAGGCGACAGTGGCGAAGCGACCCAGAAGCGGGCAGGCGGATGCGGCGGGAAATGCGGCGGCACCGAGGCTCCTTTCCGGCGGCAATCCGCAGATCGCGAAGGGCGAGGGCGCAGCGCCCGTTGCCGACTATATCGCGGCGATGCCCGGCTGGAAGCGCGCGACCGGTGAGCGCCTCGACGCTGTGATCGTCGAAAGCGTGCCGGGCCTCCGCAAGGCGGTGAAATGGAACTCGCCCTTCTATGGCAGCGACGAGGGCTGGTTCCTCTCCTTCCACTGCTTCAACGCCTATGTGAAGGTCGCCTTCTTTCGCGGCGCCGACCTCGATCCGCCGCCGCCAGGCGCCTCGAAGCAGGCGGATGTGCGCTATCTCGACATCCGCGAAGGCGACGACTTCGACGAGGCTCAGTTCGCCGACTGGGTGAGGCAAGCTGCCAGCCTTCCCGGCTGGGTCATGGGCCAATGAGCCTTCGGCGTCAGCCGCGGGCGAAAGCGAAGGCGACCTTGGCGAGGGTGACGTCGCCGAAGCGCTCGCTGCCGCGCGCCACCTTGCGGCCGCCGGCATTCTTGTAGAAGCGGCAGGCACCCTCATTGTCGGCCAGCGCCCAGACCACGGTCGTATCGAAGCCGTGCCGCACGAGTTCGCGCCGTGCGGCCAGGAACAGCCGTGTGCCGAGGCCGATGCCCTGATATTCGGGCCGGAGGTAAAGCTCGTAGACCTCGCCGCGCTGCACGAGATTGCGCGCCCGGTTGGGGCCATAGGTGGCGTAGCCGGCGATGGTGCCGCCCACCTCGAGAACGAGGATGCCGGTGCCCCGGCGGATGGCGCGGCCCCACCAGGTGTGGCCGCGTCGCGCGATCATCCGGCTCAGTTCGCGAGCCGGGATCAGGCCGTCATAGGCCTGTCGCCAGGCAGTGTCGTGGACCGCGGTGATGGACGCCGCGTCAGTCACCTCAGCCCGGCGTACACCGATCGACAGAGTGCTCATGATGCTGAGGATAGGTCCGCTTTCGAGGCGGGGGAAGCCCCTTTCGCGCGCCACGATGCCCGTCATGACCAAGGTGTGACAAAGCTCCGCAGGACCCTGTCGCGGCCCTGCTGAATCCTGGTCGTTCCGGCGCGGGGAGGGGACGCCGCCGCCGGGGCGGCGCCCGGTCAGGCCGTCTGGCGGGCGCGGTCGGCGCGCTTGCGCTCGATCGGATCCAGGATCGCCTTGCGGAGGCGGATCGACTTCGGCGTCACTTCGACCAGCTCGTCGTCCGAGATCCAGGACAGCGAGCGCTCGAGCGTCATGCGGATCGGCGGCGTGAGGCGGACGGCCTCGTCCTTGCCGGCGGAGCGGACGTTGGAGAGCTTCTTGCCCTTGAGGACATTCACCTCGAGGTCGTTGTCGCGGGTGTGCTCGCCGACGATCATGCCCTCATAGACCTTCCAGCCGGGCTCGATCATCATCGGGCCGCGATCCTCGAGGTTCCACAGCGCATAGGCGACGGCCTCGCCGGCCTCGTTGGCGATCAGCACGCCGTTGCGGCGGCCGGCGATCTCGCCCTTATAGGGCTGATAGGAGTGGAACAGGCGGTTCATGATCGCCGTGCCGCGCGTGTCGGTCAGCAGTTCGCCCTGGTAGCCGATCAGGCCGCGGGTCGGCGCGCGGAAGACGAGGCGCAGGCGATCGCCGCCCGAGGGGCGCATCTCGATCATCTCGCCCTTGCGCTCGGCCATCTTCTGCACGACGACGCCGGAATGCTCCTCGTCGACGTCGATGATGACCTCCTCGATCGGCTCCTGGATCGTGCCGCTCTCGTCCTTCTGGAAGACGACGCGCGGACGCGAGACGCCGAGCTCATAGCCCTCGCGGCGCATGTTCTCGATCAGGATCGCGAGCAGAAGCTCGCCGCGGCCGGAGACGACGAAGGCGTCCTTGCCGGCGGTCTCCTCGATCCTCAGCGCCACATTGCCCTCGGCTTCCTTGAACAGGCGGTCGCGGATCATGCGGCTCGTGACCTTGTCGCCCTCGGTGCCGGCGAGCGGGCTGTCATTGACCATGAAGGTCATCGAGACGGTCGGCGGGTCGATCGGCTGCGCCTTGATTGCCTCGGTGACGGCGGGGTCGCAGAAAGTCTCGGCGACGGTGCCCTTGGTCATGCCGGCGATGGCGACGATGTCGCCCGGCACGCCTTCCTCGATCGGCTGACGCTCGATGCCGCGGAAGGCGAGGATCTTGGAGACGCGGAAATTCTCGACCGTCGAGCCGTCCTGCGACAGGACCTTCAGCATCTGGGTCGGCTTGACCGAACCGGAGCTGATGCGGCCGGTGATGAGGCGCCCGAGATAGGGATTGGCCTCGAGCAGCGTTCCCAGCATGCGGAACGGGCCTTCCTCGACATGCGGCGCATCGACATGCTCGAGCACGAGGTCGAAGAGGGGCGCCATGCCTTCGTCATGCGAGGCGTCGGGCGAGCGGCCCATCCAGCCCTGCTTGGCGGAGCCGTAGAGGATCGGGAAATCGAGCTGCTCGTCGGTGGCGTCGAGGGCGGCGAAGAGGTCGAAGACCTCGTTCACGACTTCCTGGATGCGCGCGTCGGGCTTGTCGACCTTGTTGATGGCGACGATCGGCTTCAGGCCGACCTTGAGCGCCTTGCCGACGACGAACTTCGTCTGCGGCATCGGGCCTTCCGCCGCATCGACGAGAACGATCACGCCGTCGACCATGTTGAGGATGCGCTCGACCTCGCCGCCGAAATCGGCATGGCCGGGGGTATCGACGATATTGATGCGCGTATCCTTCCAGACGATCGAGGTCGCCTTGGCCAGGATGGTGATGCCGCGCTCCTTCTCGATGTCGTTCGAATCCATCACACGCTCGGCGACGCGCTGGTTCTCGCGGAAGGAGCCGGACTGCTGCAGCAGCTTGTCGACAAGCGTGGTCTTGCCATGATCGACATGCGCGATGATGGCGATGTTGCGAAGGGACATATCTCGATCCAGAAAGGCAACGGCGCCACCGGGGCTGCGCGACGGGGCGGTCCCGCAGCGCGGCCCCGGGGCGAAAACGCTGCCGGGCCATTTTGCGGTGCAAAATGCTTGAAACGCCTCGAAAAGGCAACAAGCATCGTCAGTCTGCCGTTCCGGGTCGTGGGGGCCTGCGACGAATGGGGTGTTGCGGGCGAAGATGCGATCGCAGATAGATTGACGGCCAGTAATAGGGCAAATATTATATGGTTTACATATAATATGCTACGGGGGATCAGGTTTTGGTAGCTACGATCGAGGATCCGCTAGGATTCGTCCTCGTCGATGTTGCGCGACTTCTGCGACGTCGATTTGAGAAAGCTCTTGAAAATGCCGGTCTCGGGCTGACTGTTGCCGAGGCGAGGACGCTCGCCTTCGTCAGCCGTCGTCCGGGACTGCGCCAGTCGACGCTGGCCGACGAATTGTCGGTCGAGCCGATGACGCTCGTCGGCTTTCTTGACCGGCTCGAGGCGGCCGGGCTCGTCGAGCGCATCCCTGACCCGGCCGACCGCCGGGCCAAGCTCATCCGCCTGACGCCTTCGGCCGCCAACATCGTCCGCCGCATCCGCGCCATCGGCAAGCAGGTGCGCGAGGAGGCCGAGCGCGGCATCGATCCCGCGGTGCTGGAGACGATGCGGCTGACGCTGTTGAAGCTGCAGGACAACATCGTCAACTCGCCGGAGCCGGTCGCCTGATCCGCTACTGCGGCGCCGCCACTTCGGCGAGCAGCAGGCCGAGCCGGCGATAGGGCGCGTCCTCGACGTCGACGAAGCCGCCCTCGAAACGCGGCTCGATCGCGTCATAGGCGTCCGGATCATCGGTCCGCATCGCAAGCAGCGCGCGGCGCAGCGCATCCTTGGCCTCGGCCGGCAGATCGCTGCGCACCGCATGCGGCCCGAAGGGCACGAGGTCCGAGCGCCAGATCACACGCAGACCGCCGGGCGGCAGGCCGCCATCGGCGGCCAGCATGCCGATCGGGCCGCTGTCGCGTGGGGCGGTCAGCGGCTCGTCGGCGGTCGACCAGGCGACGGCGAGATCGGCGTCGCCGCTTTCGAGGGCCTTCAGCGCGGCGAGCGGATCCTCGGTCTCCACCAGGCTGGCGAAGGTCGTCTCGGCGTCGATGCCCTCGGCGGCGAGGCCGGCGAGCGGCACCAGCCGGCCCGACAGCGAATCCTTGCGGGCGACCGCGAGGCGCTTGCCGCGGGCGTCGTCGAGCGAGGCGATGCGGCTGTCGGCCGGCGTCACGATCAGTGCGCGGAAGCCGCGAGCTCCGTCGGCGGCCACCGGCTGGACCAGAGGTTCGGCGCAGTGGCAGGCCTGGTCGAGCGCGACATAGGCGAGCGATGACAGGATCGCATACTGGATGCGGCCCGAACTCTCGGCCTCGATCAGCGCCTGATAGGACCGGGCCGGAAACAGCGTGACCGGGACGGCCAGCGCCGTCTGCAAGCGCCAGCGGAACTTCTCCAGCCGCGCGACCTCCTGTGTCGGGTTGTCGCCGGCGATGAAGCCGACCTTCAGCGTCTTGACCTCGTCGCGCCAGTCCGCGAGCGCGGCGGCGGGCGAGAGGGCGAGGGCGATCAGGGCAACCAGCACGCGACGCATCGAAGACCTCATCAGCCTCACCAATCCTCAGGGCGTGCGCCCGAGGGCGACGCGTGCATTATCGGAGAAATCCTGCTCGCGCGCGAGCGCCTCGTATTCCGGGCCGATCGACACGCCCGTCAAACGCTCCGTCGCCCTTCCGTCCGCGGCATGGTAATGCGGCCATCACGGCGTGGACAAGGCGAGGCTTGCACGCGGGGCCGGGTCGGCTAGGCTTCGGCGACACATCGAGACGAGGCGGACGAATGGCGAGCGTGACGGTCATCAACCATCCCCTGGTGCAGCACAAGCTGACCATCATGCGGGACAAGCACACCTCCACCGCCGGATTCCGGCAGTTGCTGCGCGAGATCGCGACGCTGCTCTGCTACGAGGTCACCCGCGATCTCGAGCTGACGACGACGACGATCGAGACGCCGCTCGCCGAGATGCGGGCGCCGACGCTCGCCGGCAAGAAGCTGGTCTTCGCCTCGGTTCTCCGCGCGGGCAACGGGTTGCTCGAGGGCATGCTCGATCTCGTCCCGGCGGCGCGCGTCGCCCATATCGGGCTTTATCGCGATCCGAAGACGCTGCAGGCCGTCGAGTACTATTTCAAGGCGCCCGACGATCTCGACGAGCGTCTGACCATCGTGGTCGATCCGATGCTGGCGACGGCCAATTCGGCCATCGCGGCGATCGACCGGCTGCAGGAGCGCGGCGCCAAGGACATCCGCTTCGTCTGCCTGCTCGCCGCGCCGGAGGGCATCGACAAGTTCCATGGCGCCCATCCCGAGGTGCCGATCTACACCGCCTCGGTCGACAAATTTCTGAACGACAAGGGCTATATCGTTCCCGGTCTCGGCGATGCCGGCGACCGCATGTATGGCACCAAGTGACGAAGCGCCGGCCGGCGGGCTCGCCGTGAGCTTTTCCGACGACGAAGTCGCGCGCTATGCGCGGCATCTCGTTCTCGCCGAAGTCGGCGGACCCGGCCAGCAGCGGCTGAAAGCGGCGCGCGTCCTCGTCATCGGCGCCGGCGGCCTCGGCTCGCCGCTCGTCCAGTATCTGGCAGCGGCCGGCATCGGCACGATCGGCATCGTCGACGACGACGCCGTGGCGCTCTCCAACCTGCAGCGGCAGGTGATGCACGGCACCGCCGATGTCGGCCGGCCCAAGGTCGACAGCGCGGCGGACGCGGTCAGGGATATCAACCCGCATGTCGCGGTCGAGGCGCACCGCCTGCGGCTCACGGCCGACAACGCCGACGCGCTGATCGCGGCCTATGACGTGATCGCGGACGGCTCCGACAATTTCGAGACCCGCTTCCTCGTGGCCGACAGGGCCGAGGCGCTGGCACGGCCGCTGGTCACCGCGGCGGTCGGTCGCTTCGATGGCTCGCTCACGGTTGTGATGCCTTTTGCCGAGCGCGACGGCATGCCCAATCCGCGCTACCGCGATCTCTTCCCGGCGCCGCCGCCGCCCGGCCTCGTGCCGAGCTGCGCCGAGGCCGGCATCCTCGGCGCCGTCACCGGCATCCTCGGCACGCTGCAGGCGGCGGAGGTATTGAAGCTCGTGCTCGGCATCGGCACACCGCTGGTCGGGCAGTTGCTGCTGGTCGACGTCCTTTCCATGCGATTCGAGACGATCGCCTATCGCCGCCGCGCGTGATCGCCGTTGGGCCCGAGGCCGAGCGGCAGATGGGCGGCGCCGAAGGCGAAGCCGAGGATCGCCGTCGTCACCCGGTCGAGGCGCGGCCGTCCGGGCCAGAAGGGCGGCTCGGGTTCAATTGGCTCGGGCGCTTCGAAGCGCTGGCGATAGGCGGGGCGGAAGAAATAGCTCGCAGGGATCATCACGGAACTCCCATATTGTATCGATTCAATTTCGCATTGTGGTGCTCTTGAACCGGTTCAAGTCTAGGATCGGCCGCGTATGGCGTCAAGCGAAATTTGAACCGATCCAAGAGACTTGCTAAGTGAAGTTGTCTCGATGTCGGGGATGAAGCGCGGTTCCGCGGGGAGGGCTGCGCTTGCCTGTTTCGCCGCGGGCGCCCATGGTTCTACAATGCGGCGACATGGAGGGCGCGGGTGACGCGGATCGTCAGACTGTCGGATGTCGCCAAGGCGGCGGGTGTGTCGCAGGGTACGGCATCGAATGTGTTCAACCGCCCGGACATCGTCCGCAAAGAGGTGCGCGAGCGCGTCGAGGCGGCCGCGCGCGAACTCGGCTATGCCGGTCCCGACCCGAAGGGCCGCTTGCTGCGCGCCGGAAAGGTCAATGCGATCGGCGTCGCGACGGCCGAGCCGCTGTCCTATTTCTTCGAGGATCCGTTCGCCCGCGTGCTGATGGCCGGCATCGCCAGCGCCTGCGACATGCAGGGCGCCGGCATCTCGCTGGTCTCGGCTGCGAATGACGAGAAGCTCGCCTGGAACATCCAGAGCGCCATCGTCGACGGCTTCGTGCTGTTTTGCGTCGAGGGCGGCAACCGCCTCGTCGAACTGACGCGGGAGAGGAAGCTGCCTTTCGTCGCCCTCGGACTCGAACATGAGGATGCCTCCGTTTCGATGGTGGGGATCGACGACCGCGCCGGCGCTGCCGCCATTGCCGGTCATCTCGCCGATCTCGGCCATCGCCGCCTCGCAATTCTCTCGCTGCAGCTCGTCGACGGACGAACCGGCCTCGTCACCGACGCGGAAATAGCATCTGCAATCTATCACAACTCAAGGTATAGAATCGAGGGTTATCGCGCCGCCCTGGCCGAGCGTGGCATCGCCGCGGCGGACGTCCCTGTCTACGAGACCGAGAACGACCGGACCAGCGTCGAGGCGGCGCTCGCATCGCTGTTCGGCTCCGCCGAGCCGCCGACGGCGCTGCTCTGCATGTCGGACCGGATCGCGCTCTTTGCGCTCGAATGGCTCGAGGCGCGCGGCATCGACGTGCCGGGCGCCGTCTCCGTCGCCGGCTTCGATGGCGTGCCGGAGGGCCTCCTGTCCAATCCGCCGCTCACCACCGTGGCGCAGCCGATCGCGGAGATCGGCCGCATGGCTGTGCAGTCGATCTTCGAGGATGCCGGCGAGCCCCGCCATCTCCGCCTCGATGTCGCGCTGACGATCCGCGGCTCGACCGCGCCGCCGCCCGCCGCCTGAGACGGACGCCGCGTCGTCAGAGCATCGAGGGCAGCACGCGGTCCGGCGGCTTGTGACCGTCGAAGAAGGCGCGGATGTTGATGAGTACCTTCTCGCCCATCTCAATGCGCCCCTCGATCGTCGCCGAACCCATATGGGGCAGCAGCACGACCTTGCCGGCCTCGGCGAGGCGCAGCAGCTTCGGATTGATCATCGGCTCGTTCTCATAGACATCGAGCCCGGCGCCGGCGATGGCGCCGGAGGCGATGAGCTTGATCAGCGCCGCCTCGTCGACGATTTCGCCGCGCGCCGTGTTCACCAGATAGGCCTCCGGCCGCATCAGCTTCAGCCGCCGCTCGGAGAGCAGGTGATAGGTGCCGGGTGTGCGCGGGCAGTTGATCGAGATGATGTCCATGCGGGCCAGCATCTGGTCGAGGCTGTCCCACCAGGTCGCCTCGAGCGCCTCCTCGACCTTCGGCGCGACGCGGTGGCGGTTGTGATAGTGGATCGAGACGCCGAAGGCCTTGGCGCGGCGGGCGACGGCCTGGCCGATGCGGCCCATGCCGACGATGCCGAGCCGCTTTCCGGTCACGCGGCGGCCGAGCATCCAGGTCGGGGTCCAGCCCGCCCAGTCACGATCGGCGGACAGGACGCGCGCACCCTCGACCAGCCGGCGCGGCACCGCGAGGATCAGCGCCATGGTCATGTCGGCCGTGTCCTCGGTGAGGACGCCGGGCGTGTTGGTGACGGCGATGCCGCGCTTCAGCGCCGCTTCGACATCGATATGGTCGAAGCCGTTCGAGAAGCTCGCGATCAGCTTCAGCTGCGGTCCCGAGGCGGCGATGAGCGCCGAATCGATCCGGTCGGTCACGGTCGGCACCAGCACCTCTGCGCGCTGCATCGCGGCGGCGAGCGCGTCCGGCGACATCGGCACGTCGTCGATGTTGAGCTCGGTCTCGAACAGTTCCCGCATGCGGGTCTCGATCGCATCCGGCAGGCGGCGCGTCACGACGACATGCGGCCTCTTCTTCATAGCTCGCCCTTCCCATTGAGGCCGCGTTAACCACGGACCGGGCACAGTCCGGTCGGGTGGCCGGGCGCGGCTGATCTTCGAGCGAAGCTTCTACCCGACGCGGCCGGACGACAAGTCCGGCGCGATACCGGCCGTATTGTGATCGGGCTTCCCGCCCGTCTGCGGACGAGCATCGATATGAAACAGAAGACGCTCACTTCTCTCGTTCGGCGGCTGCCATGGGCCGGTGCGAAACCGGCGGCGGCGCTGCTGCTGGCGGCGGCTTTCGTGTTCTCTCCCATGCAGGGCGTCGATCCGGCGCTGGCGCAGGGCGCGGCCGGCGCGGCTCCGAAGCTCGGCCCGAGCGGGCTTCCGCTACCGCGCTTCGTGTCGCTGAAGGCGGCCCGCGTCAATGTGCGCGTCGGGCCCGGCCAGGACTACCGCATCGCCTGGGTGTTCACGCGTTCCGGGCTGCCGGTCGAGGTCGTTCAGGAATTCGACAACTGGCGCCGCATCCGCGATTCGGACGGTACCGAGGGCTGGGTCTTTCACAGCCTCCTGGCGATGAAGCGCACCGCCGTGGTGGCGCCTTGGCAGAAGGGTGACCCGCTGCCGATCCGCTCGGGCCCCGACGACACCGCCGCGATCACGGCCTATCTGGAGCCGAAGGTCGTCGCCAAGGTCAGCGAATGCGAGGGCGGCTGGTGCCAGCTCTCGGACAATCGCTTCAAGGGCTGGATCCGGCAGGACCGCCTCTGGGGCGTCTATCCGGACGAGAGCTTCGACTGATGGGGTGAAAGAGGCGCGTCGCCGGCTCAGTCGGCGGCGCGGCGCAGGCGGACAATGATGTCGACGCGGGCGATCTCCATGCCGGGGATCGGCTCCGGCAGATCCTCGACCCGAAGGCCGGAGACCGGGATATCGACGATCCGGTTTTCGCCCTCGATGAAGAAGTGGTGATGGTCGTCGGTATTGGTGTCGAAATAGGTCTTCGATCCGTCGACCGCGACCTCGCGCAACAGGCCAGCTTCCGTGAACTGATGCAGCGTGTTGTAGACGGTGGCGAGCGACACCGGCACGCGGTGCGTCATCGCCTCCTCGTGCAGACCTTCGGCCGAGATGTGCCGGTTGCCGTCGCTGAACAGGATCTCGGCCAGCGCCACGCGCTGGCGCGTCGGCCGCAGGCCCGCCCCGCGCAGGATCGCCCGCACTTCCGATGATTTCCGGTCGGCGCGCGCGCCCCGCTTCGCCAGATCAATCCGCATCAAGGAACCGTTCCGCCTGCACAAGTCCGAGAACCGGCGGCCCTGCCCATGGCCGGCCGCCGCGATGACGCTAACCTAACTTTCTCGGGAAGGTTTTGCAACGGTTGCGCATAACGATGAAAGAAGGGCCGGCGCTGGGGGCGCCGACCCTTCTTTCCGATCGCGCGATGCCGAGGCCGTCAGGCCTTGGCGGGCTGGATGTCCGTCGACCAGAGCGCCGTGTCGGCGGTGTCGTAGAGCGTCACGGTCATGACGCCGGTATCGGCGGCGATCTTCACATGGCCGAAGAACTGCAGGCCGGAGGCGGGCGACAGGTTGACCTGACCGGCCGGCGGCGCCTTCACATATTTCGCTTCCGGGCCGAAGGTCATGTCGAGCTCGCCGGGGCCGAAGGTGCCGGCATGGATCGGGCCGGAGACGAACTCCCAGAACGGCTCGAAATCCTGGAACTGAGCCTTGTTCGGATCGTAGTAGTGCGCCGCCGTATAGTGCACGTCAGCCGTCAGCCAGACGGTGTTCTTGATGCCGGCCGCCTTGATGAAGCGCAGCAGGTCGGCGAATTCCAGCTCGCGGCCCAGCGGGGCGCCGGCATTGTTGTTCGAGACGGCCTCGAAGCCCTTGCCCTTGTTGTCGACGAACTGATCCCAGACGACGAGCGACAGCGGCATGTCGGCGGCGATGACCTTCCATGTCGCCCTGGAATCGAGCAGCGCCTGCTTCAGCCAGGCGAGCTGGTCCGGACCGAGGAACGCGGCGACGCCGCCCTCGGCCGTTTCGAGATTGTCGCCGTTCGGGCCGCGATAGGTGCGCATGTCGATCATGAACACGTCGAGCATGGGGCCATAGGCGATCTTGCGGTAGACGCGCTGCGGCTCGGCCATCGTCGTCGCGATCGGCATCCATTCGTGGAAGGCCTTGGCGGCGCGGGCGGTGAGCACGTGGATGTTCTTCTCGGTGTAGGCGGCGCCGAGCTGCTTGGAGTCCGACCAGTTGTTGGTGACCTCGTGGTCGTCCCACTGCGTCAGCACCGGCACGGCCGCGTAGAGGGCGCGGACATTGTCGTCCATGAAATTGTACTTGTACTGGCCGCGGAACTCGTCGAGCGTCTCGGCGACCTTCGACTTCTCCGGCGTGACGATGTTCTTCCACTTGGTGCCGTCGGGCAGATCGACCTCGGCCTTGATGACGCCGTCGGCATAGACGTTGTCGCCGGAATGGATGAAGAAGTCCGGATCGTGCTTCAGCATGGTGGCATAGCCCTTCATGCCGCCGGCGTCGGGGTTGATGCCCCAGCCCTGGCCCACGGTATCGCCCGACCACACGAAGGAAATGTCGCGGCGGCCGGCCGGCGCGGTGCGCAGATGGCCCGTGACGGGATCGGCGGTGATGTTCGGGTCCGCGAGGTCGGCGAAGCGGACGCGGTAGAAGATCTCCTCGCCGGCGGGCAGGTCCTCGGCGAGGATCTTCACCGTGTAGTCATTCTCGGGCAGGGCGGTCAGCGTCGGCAGGCGGCGCGGATCGGCGAAGCTCTCGGTCGTCGACCATTCGAACACGGCGCGGGCCGGGCGATCGGTGCGCGACCACAGGACGGCGCGGCCCTCGCTCACGTCACCGGACTGGATGCCATGGGTCACGACCGGGCGGTCGGCGGCGCGGCTGATGCCCGGCAGGGCGAGGCCGGAGGCGGCGACGAGGCCGGTCGCTGCCGTGGAGCGCAGGAACGCGCGGCGCGACAGCCGGTTTTCGGTGATGCGGATAGCCATGGGGGTGTCCTTGTTCGCGGGGAGAGGCTGGAACAGGTCCAGCCTAGCCGGCGCGAATGACACCCCCTTCAAGGGCGTGTAACGCTTCCATGACGCCGCGGCGGGGCCGCGGCGCTGGCGTCCCTCAGTCCTTGGCCAGCCGGTCGCGGGCGGCGAGGGTCCTGAGGCGCAGCGCGTTCAGGCGGATGAAGCCGGCCGCGTCCTTCTGGTCATAGGCGCCGCGATCGTCCTCGAAGGTGACGAGCGCGTCAGAATAAAGCGACTTCGGCGACGAGCGGCCGACGACGATGACATTGCCCTTGTAGAGCTTCAGCCGGACCGTGCCCTCGACATGCTCCTGGCTCTTGTCGATGAGAGCCTGCAGCATCAGCCGCTCGGGGGCGAACCAGAAGCCGTAATAGATCAGCTCCGCATAGCGGGGCATGATCGAATCCTTCAAATGCGCGGCCTCGCGGTCGAGCGTCAGGCTTTCCATCGCGCGGTGCGCGGCGAGCAGGATCGTGCCGCCGGGCGTCTCGTAGACGCCGCGCGACTTCATGCCGACGAAGCGGTTCTCGACGAGGTCGAGCCGGCCGATGCCGTTGTCGCGGCCGAGCTCGTTCAGCGCCGTCAGCAGTTCGGCAGGCGACAGCGCCTTGCCGTCGATCGAGACGGGGTCGCCCTTCTCGAAACCGATCTCGACATAGGTGGCCTTGTCGGGCGCATCCTCGGGCGCAACGGTGCGCATGAAGACATAGGGCGGCGGCTCCTCGGCCGGATTCTCCAGCACCTTTCCTTCCGAGGAGGAGTGCAGGAGGTTGGCATCGACCGAGAACGGCGCCTCGCCGCGCTTGTCCTTGGCCACCGGGATCTGGTTCTTCTCGGCGAAGTCGATCAGGTCGGTGCGCGACTTGAAGTCCCAGATGCGCCAGGGCGCGATCACCTCGAGCTTGGGATCGAGCGCGGCCACGGTGAGCTCGAAGCGCACCTGGTCGTTGCCCTTGCCGGTCGCGCCATGGGCGATGGCGTCGGCGCCGGTCTCATGCGCGATCTCGACGAGGCGCTTGGCGATCAGCGGCCGGGCGATCGAGGTGCCGAGCAGGTAGGTGCCCTCGTAGAGCGCATTGGCGCGGAACATCGGGAACACGAAATCGCGGACGAATTCCTCGCGCAGATCATCGATATAGATCTGCTTGACGCCCATCATCTCGGCCTTCTTGCGGGCCGGCTCAAGTTCCTCGCCCTGTCCGAGATCGGCCGTGAAGGTGATGATCTCGGCCTGGTACTGCTGCTGCAGCCATTTGAGGATGATCGAGGTGTCGAGCCCGCCGGAATAGGAGAGCACGATCTTCTTGATTTCGGACATGGAAGGGCTGTTCCGCAAGGTTTCCGCTGGCCCGGCGTTATAGCGGCACGCCCCTGCCGCGGCAACCGCGCCTCAGAGCCGCGCCAGCGTTCCGCGCAGCAGGCGGCGCAGCTTCAGCCCCGCGCGGCCGAGACCGGTCTCCACGGCGGCGTCGAGCCGGTCGCCGAGCGGTCCTCTCACCATCACGCGGTAGAGGATGAGAACCACGCCCGCCGTCATGCCCCAGGACAGCATCACATCGGAGAGGTAATGCCCGCCGAAGGCGAGGCGGTTCAGCGACAGTGCGAGGCCGACCAGCGCGACCGGGATGCCGACTGCAAGCCGCAGCGAGGCCGGCAGCAGCAGCACCGGCGCCAGCAGCCAGATCGCCGTCGAGGCCTCGCCGGAGACGAAGGAGCAATTCGAGATGCAGGCGCCGTTGAAATGCCAGGCCGGCACGAAGCTCCAGTCGCCGCCGAAGAGGTCGGTCTGGATCGGGCGCGGCCGGCCCGACCAGCTCTTGAAGATCGCATTGACCACGAGGCCGGGGCCAAGCGCGAGGCTCGCCAGGAGATAGAGCGTCGAGCGCGGGCGGATCGCCATCGGCCGCGCCGGCCAGACGAGCTTGCCGACGAGGCTCGCCGCGAGCACCACGAGGACCAGGATCACGAGCTGGTCGCCGAGCCGGCGCAGCGCCATCAGCGAAGCGAGCTTCGTCGCCGGGAATCCGCTGGCATCATGGAACCAGCCGGCAACGGCCGTGTCGATCGCCGGGAAGGCGATGAACACGGCCGAGCAGGCCAGGAGATAGAGGGCGACCCACAGGAGCGGCTCAACGGCCAGCGCTCCCACGCCGCGCCGTCCGCTATCCTCGCCGCTCACCCCCTCATCCGCCATCGTTCGCCCGCCTTCGTCGCCGTCAGGAGACGGCTAGCCGCCCCTGATGGCGAAGGCAAGGCGCCGGCCCGGATCGGAAGGCGCCATCGCCATCCCGCCATGGCGGCCGGGACGACGGCCGCTCGCCCCCGAATTCGGCAAGCACGCCAACGCCTTGACGCTCGCATGCGCCGCCTCGCCGCGACAATGGCAATATTTGACCATATCGGGCGGCGCGGCCGGGACGCGCGCCGCCCGGGCACTTCCGAGCTCAGCGGCGGCGCTGCTGGGCGTGGAACGAGTGCGGGTAGGGGAGGCGCATGGCGCTCGCGCTGTCGAGCTTCTCCATCTGCTCGGACGTTAGCGCGATGTCGCTCGCCGCCAGCGTCGCCTCGAGCTGCTCGACCGAGCGCGCGCCGAGGATTGGCGAGGTCACGCCTTCCTTGGCGAGCAGCCAGGCGATGGCGATGCCCGCCGGCGGCTTGCCCGTCTCGCCGGCGACCGCATGCAGCGCATCCAGCGTCGCCCAGGTGCGCTCGTTGTCATAGTCGGTCCAGTTCTCCGACCAGCCTTCGGCCTCCGCCTTCTCGATGCGCGAACCTTCCAGCGGCTTGGTCATGCCGCGCTTGAACTTGCCGGACAGCCAGCCGCCGCGCAGCGGGCTCCACGGCATGATGCCGAGCCCCTCCGAGACGGCGAGCGGCACGATGTCCCATTCGAGCTCGCGATCGAGGAGATTGTAGAGCGGCTGGATCGAGACGAAGGGCGCGAGGCCGCCGGCGCGCTGCAGGCCGACCGCCTTCATGATCTGCCAGGCGGCGAAATTGGAAAGGCCGAGATAGCGCACCTTGCCGGCCTTCACGAGATCGTCGAGCGCGGAAATCGTCTCCTCGATCGGCGTCTCGAAATCCCACATATGCACCTGGTAGAGGTCGATATAATCGGCCTGGAGGCGCTTCAGGCTGGCGTCGCACTCGGCCATGATGTGCTTGCGGCCGAGCCCCCGCTGGTTGGCCCCCGTGCGCGTGCCGAAGCGGACCTTGGTCGCCAGCACGACGTCGTCGCGGTTCTGGTTGACGAGCCAGGTGCCGATGATCGTCTCCGACACGCCGGCGGTATAGACGTCGGCGGTGTCGATGAAATTGCCGCCGGCCGCGACGAAGCGGTCGAGCATCGCATGGCTGCCGGCCTCGTCGGCCTCGCGGCCGAAGGTCATGGTGCCGAGGCAGAGCCGCGAAACCTCGAGGCCCGTCCTTCCGAGACGTGCGTATTGCATGGGAGTTCTCCTCGCCTGTCGTGATGATTGAAACGGTTCAATCGGACAGTAGGCGTCGGAGCGGGCGGGGTCAAGCGCGGCGGCTGCATGGCTTCGCGAGCGGCGAAGAGGCGCGCGGGGCGGCTCGGCCTGCCGGCGTACGGGCGGCGCGCCGGCGGGAGAGGATGCGTGGTGGGGGTTGCCCGTACCGCCCGATCCGGCGGCCGGCGCCCCGCGCCCGAGAGTTGGACGGCCTGTTCCCGAGGGACCGTGGGTGTTACGGTTGCTTTCGGTCGCCCGGCGACGAATCCCGCGCGCCATTTTCAGGGTGGCGCGCCGTCGCTGTCCCGCGTCTACGGGGCCGGCGCCTCGGGCTTGGCCGCCTTCCGCGCCGCGCTCGTGACACGCGGCGGGGAAGGCCCTCGCATCCCCGCCCGCGAACGGAACGACCGGTTCGCCCTCTTCGATGGGCGGGGACGGGGGAAGTATAGGCGCGCCCGGACAAGCGGGGATTGTTATTTTTCGCCTCCGCCCGGCGATCCGCGCAGCGCCCGGACTTCTCTGCCGGCGGTGAAGACTTGTCTCCGCCGCAAGGCCGCCGCAATCTCGCCCGATGGGGAAGGGGAAATGCCGGGACATGAATTCGGGCAGCGTGATCGCGCCGACCGGCTGACGAAGAAAGACGACGCTCATGATGACCAGTGACCGCATCGCTGCCGGCGCCATGCCGAGGACCGCCGCAGGCGGGCTCAGCCGCCGCTCCTTCCTCGTCGGCGCGGGCGCCGGGGTGAGCGCGCTGGCCCTTTCCGGCTGCGTCACCGGCGGGATGAGCATGGCCGAGGCGGAGCGGGTCTATGGCCCGGTGCCGACCGAGAAGTTCCCGATCCCGGCGGTGAACCTTTCCAAGGTGAACCCGAAATATTTCCGCCGCACGGTGAAATACGACACCAAGGAAGCGCCGGGCACGATCATCATCGATCCCAAGAACTACTATGTCTACCGGGTCGAGGAGGGCGGGCTCGCGACGCGCTACGGCGCCAATGTCGGCCGCGACGGCTTCCGCTGGAACGGCGACGTCACTGTCGGCCGCAAGGGCGAATGGGCGACCTGGACGCCGCCCAAGGAGATGATCGCCCGCCAGCCGGAAGCGGCGAAATACGCCAAGGGCATGCCCGGCGGCCTCGACAACCCGCTCGGCGCGCGCACGCTCTATCTCTACCAGGACGGCGTCTACACGCTCTATACGATCTACGCGACCATCCACCCGGATTCGATCGGCAAGGGCGTCACCTCAGGCTGCACGGGCCTGCTCAGCCAGGACATGATCGACCTCTACAACAAGACCCCGGTCGGCACGAAGGTCGTGATGCTGCCGAGCTGAGGGGGCTTTCCTCCGCCTTTCGGTGAGGGTGGGTGGCGCGGCTTGGTGCCGAGCCGTCGAGAGCGGACGACGGCGGCGACGCCTTCTTCCCCCTCCCCCCTTGTGGGGGAGGGCCGGGGAGGGGGGTATCCGCCGTGACCTGTCCGGCAGCCGCCCAACCCACGCCCGGCAGCCCCCCCTCTCCACCTCTCCCCCACAAGGGGGGAGAGGGCAGGCTGCGGCCCGGCATCGACGCTGTGGCGTTCGCCAATCGACGGCCCTCTGTCGCACCCCATGGGCGCCGAGTGTCGCTATCGACGATGCTGCGCCTCTCGAGGGAGGGCCGGGGGAGTGAAGGCCTGATATGTATCTTTAAGACTGACCAAGCTGTCTCTATTTGAATCTGAACTTGGTCGCGAATAGCAACCTGAATCCGCAATGGACAAGAGATGCGCTCGGCCGCGCTGTGCTCAACTGCGTCAGACGATCGACCCGGGTAACCAAGCGCTCGCGAAATCGTGGTCCATCATGATATCGCGGAGAAGGGCGGCGTCGCAAGTTGCGTGAGCGCTGCCACCCGCCAAATGGTTGCCCAATTTTGTCTGTTGTGATCTCGTGCGACTATCGCCCAATTTCTGGCTCTGGATGTGACATGAGGCGCAAAGTAATTGAAAAAATAACAAAAGGTCCGTCATCGCGATATCCGAAGATTAGGTTGGATATTAAACGCTATTTGATCGATCTAAATTTAGATCTGGACAATATATATAGAGTCGTAAGTGAAAGTCGATACTCTCCATCCGTATACTTTCTATCTTACGATTCAATCAGCGAGATTGAGCGATTTACAATATTTCTAGAAGACAGGAGGTTTTATAGACATTTTGGTCTAGACATATTCTGCATTCCCAGACTGTTTCGTCAATTGATGTCTGGTCGTCGCGTGGGGGCAATTTCAACAATCGATCAGCAACTTGTCAGAACTATTGTGGATCGAAGAGAGAGAACGATATCCAGGAAGACTAAAGAGATACTTTTGTCGCTTTTGATAAATGCTAGGTTATCCAAGAGGGACATACTAACGTCGTATCTATCAATTGCGTATTTTGGCTATGGTGTTAAGGGTGCTGACAGTGCGTCAAGAATTATTTTCTTGAAGAGATTGGATCAGTTAAGTGCTCAAGAGGCGGCATTCATTGCAAGTCTTTTGGTCTACCCCCTTCCGAAGCCGGTTGTTCGATTGTTTAGGTCGCTGGCGGATCCTGGCCTGGATTTTGATTCTAGAATGAAGATTCTCAGTGTTGTCGCCCCTGAATGGTTTATAAAGATAAGTAGGAGGTACAAGTACGCTTTGCATCGCTCAGGGCTTTCTAAATAGCCGAAATATCAGAAACGACAAGGTAAGATTGGCTGCGTTCCTATAAGATATCTCGTCTTCCGGAACAATGTCAGCTATATTATATCTATTTGCATTTGATAACAGGTGTTCTGTAAATACTGAGAATTTGTAGGCAATTACACTAAGTTCTCGCTCTAGACTGGCAGCGCCGACACTGATTTGTCTCTTGTCGAGCGACTCAAGCTCTCTTCCATTTTGGACAAGCTGCCCCATAAGTTCATCTTCAAAACGGAGTGCGGCGTAGCGCCCAAAATAGTGTCGGATACCAATCTTAATAGATCCAAAATTATCGTTCCATTCGATCAATGACTTTTGGTAATCCTCCCGAGCGTTTGGAATTCTATCCGCATCGCCCGATATAATCGACCTAGCATATATTTTCTGGCGATAAACCCTCTTACTTACTATTTCGGTAAGTCGCGACAGCGTATTCACGGCGTCGGTTCTGGCGTCATTACGATTACGGGTGTAGTTTTGCCTGATCCAACTTCTATTTTGTAGCCAAGAGGCTAGCATGGTCAGGAAGATGGCAGAGGCCGTGGCGACAACGGCAGACAGTATTGCGGAGGCGGTAATCATGGTTCGATCGACATTGTGGTCATTTAAATCTCACCCCCAGCGCTGCTCCACATAAGCCGCGACCATCCGCCGGAACTCCTCGGCGATTCCCGGTCCCCTCAGCGTTGCGGCTTTCTTGCCGTCGATGAAGACCGGGGCCGTTGGGGTTTCGCCCGTTCCCGGCAGTGAGATGCCGATATCGGCGTGCTTGGATTCGCCAGGGCCGTTGACGATGCAGCCCATGACCGCGACCTTCAGCGCCTCGACGCCGGGATAGCGGGCGCGCCATTCGGGCATCGCCTTGCGCAGGTCCTCCTCGATGGTCTTGGCGAGCTCCTGGAAGACGGTGGAGGTGGTGCGGCCGCAGCCGGGGCAGGCGGCGACGACGGGGAGGAAGGCGCGGAAGCCCATGGTCTGCAGGAGTTCCTGCGCCACCTGGACCTCGCGCGTGCGGTCGCCATTCGGCTCCGGCG
>Ga0209933_1000873_pt1 | contig 40177 bp, 36 predicted proteins | sample ThiBiot_300_biof_FD_183944 | JGI IMG/M metagenome (GOLD analysis project Ga0209933, IMG submission 183944) | Wastewater bioreactor microbial communities from Cape Town, South Africa - Thiocy_cont_300_biof (SPAdes) | ecosystem: Engineered > Bioremediation > Thiocyanate > Unclassified | place...
GAAAATTGGCCGGATGATACAATCTGCGCTGTCGTCCCGCCACTTCGCGCATCCGGCCTTATCGGCCTTCGTCGTATTCTCGCCTTGGCCCCCACGATACGGGATCTTCGATCCAGCGGTCGATGTCGGACTCCTTCCATCCTGCGCCGTTGATGCTGATCTTGATCCGAGGCGGGAACGTGCCCTCGGCGATCTTGCGATAGATGGTGGATCGGGACAGGCCGGTGCGGGCGAGAACGGTTTTCATGCGGACGATACGGTCTGGTGCGAGCATGGCTGCGCTGCCTCCTGCCGGGTGTTTCTGACGATTACAGAGACCAGACAGAGCGATGATCTGTTGTTGCGCAAGAGTGATTTAGACGTCATAGCGCCGTGGCGTAGAGGAGGTTAAAAATAGGCGGGGTTAAATCCCGATGCCCCGGCCCCTGCCGAGGTCGATGCCGTGGTTGAACGCGAGTTCCCGACCGAGGCTGCGGCCCGAGTCGATCCCGATACCAAGGTCTCGCCTGCGACCTTCAAGGATGGATTCAAGCTGCGGATCGCGTTCAAGGCTCTTCGCCATGTCGCCCATCGCCGACCGTGTGGACTTGTAGCCGGACATGTCGCCCGCTTGGTACTGGTGCTGGCCGGCGCGGTCGAGGCTCCGCCAACGCTCCACGAAGCGATCCGCACGAATCTGCGGATCGGTGCGCAGCTCGGTTTCGAGCTGGAGGGCGCGGATGGTGCGGTTGACCTGCTCCGTCGCCGCTTCCGAGGCAAGCTCCGGATTCTTCTTGTAGGCGGCTTCGGCGTCGTGCGGGCCGTAGGGCCGCACCTCCTCGAAGGCCGCGCGGGACTCCTGCAATTCCTTCACCTGCTCCGGGCTGGCTTTGCCGCTTTGCTCTTGCATCTCGAAGATCGCATCCACGGCGCGGGCATGGCGAACGAGCACCCTGGTACGGGCGCGGCGCAAAGCCTCCTCCGGGTCTACCGCCTTCTCCCTTTCCGGCGCCGCCCGTTCCGGCGCCTGCCCGCCATCGGCTGGCAGGCGCAGGCCGTCGAACATGCCGCGCACCTTCTCGGGAACCTGCCTGACGATCTCGACCACCCGCTCCACCCGCTCGCGGAAGGTGATGCCGCGCCGTTCGGCATAGCCCTGTACCGAGTCAAGCCGCTCGTAATCCGACGCCATGTCCTTGGCCCGGTCGCGCGACAGGGTGCGGACAAGCCGGTCCTGATCGGCGAAGTCGTCGCGGCCGTAATGCAGGTCCATGCCGTCGCGATGCCGCGACAGGGCGACATAGCTGCCATGGGCGTCCAGGCCCGGCGTCGCCAGAACATGGGTGCGGTCCACCGTCATGCCCTGCGCCTTGTGAATGGTCGCGGCATAGCCGTGGTCGATGCGGTCGTAATCCTTGAGGTCGAACGAGACGCTGCGCCCGTCGTCGGTGCGCACGGACATGGATCGTTCGCTGACCCGCTCGACGATCCCGAGCGTGCCGTTCTTCACGCCAAGACCGCACTCGTTTTGCAGGAACATGACGCGATCCCCGCTGGCGAAACTGCGCGCGCCGCGTTCGACCGTCAGGCGCACGTCATCTCTCAAATCGCCGGCTTCCCGCATCCGCTCGCGCGCCGCCTCGTTAAGTTCCCGCACCTGGTCATTGGTATGGGTGAGGATGATGCGGCTCTTGTCGGGCGACGCCTGCCGCTCGCGGTCCCAGCGGCCGATCAGATCGTCGCGCGCTTGCTCGCGTGTTGCGGCGGTATGCACCATGCCATGCGTGTCATAGGCATGGATCGCGTCGCCCGTCCGGCCGGTCGCCAGATCGCGCGTGGCGTCGCGCTGCCAGTCCTCCCGCTGGCGGCGCACCTCGCCGATCTCCGCGCCGCCGTGGCGTTCGTGAATGGAGCGGAACGCCGCGCCCGCCTCGATGGATTGCAACTGCTGCGGATCGCCGACCAGCACGACCTTGGCCCCGGCCTCGGCGGCATGGGACAGCACGCGCTCCAACTGGCGCGTGCCGACCATGCCCGCCTCGTCGATGACAAGCACATCGCGGGAAGTGAGCACGTCGCGGCCCTGTCCCCAACCGTGTTCCATGCTGGCAATGGTGCGCGACGCGATGCCCGATCCACTTTCCAGATTCTCGGCCGCGATGCCGGACAGCGCCACGCCCCGGACATCATAGCCCGCCGCTTCCCAGGCTTCGCGTGCCACGCCCAGCATCGCGCTCTTTCCCGTCCCGGCATAGCCGACGACGACGCCGAGATCGCGCCCGTCCGTGACATGCGCCAGCGCCTCGGCCTGCTCCCCGGAAAGCACAAGGCCGCGCGCTTCTGCGCGCGCCAGCGCCGATTCGCGATCTGCATCACGCACGCCATGGCGTTCCGTCTCGGCCATGAGTTCGGAGGCGCGGTGCAGGCGCTGCTCGGCCTCGATCATCTCGCGGGTGGTGAAGCGGTCCTCGCCGCGTCCGTCCGCGCCGAGTTCGACCAGCTCGGGCGCGCTCCGCATCGCGCCCATGACTGCGTTGAACTGCTCGATTCCGTCGCTGTGCCGGTGCGCGAACATCGCCATGTCGCGCCGCGTGAAGGTCGATTGCTGGTGGGTGATCGCGTCGAACGCCACCGAAGGATCGGCGATGATCCGTGCGCCGTTGTTGCGCGCGATCTCGCGGTGCAATTCCGCGCGGTCGGCGGCCTCAATCCCTTCGCCCTCGATCCGCTGCGCGGTCGCGCCGATCTGGCTTTGCGGCTCCAGCGCGATGCCCTGCGCCTCCAGGCTACGATGGTCGATGCGCGCGTCGATGTCGAGTTCGGCCAGGCGCTCGTTTGCCAGATCCGCCCAGCGTTCGCGCCAACGCTCGACCATCTCGGTGCGGTTCCAGTCCCGCACCTTTTGGCCGAAGCCGTTTTCGTCCACGGATCGCATGGTGAGCATGACATGGGCGTGGGGCTTGGGCGTCCCGTCGTCGGCCATGTCCCAATGCACATTGAGGTCGGCGATCATGCCCTGATCGACAAACTCCGCCTGCACGAAGTCGCGGGCGAGTTCGATGCCTTGGCGCTCCGTCATCTCGCGCGGAAGGGCGAACTCGACCTCGCGGGCGAGCTGTGCGTCCTTCCTGACCTCGAACGCCTCGACATCGTTCCAGAGCCGTTCGCGGTCGCTCCATTGTTCGGGCGCATCCTCCGGCAGCATGACCTCGGAATGGACGACGCCGCGCTTGTTGGAGAAGTCATGGCTGCGCTCAAGCCGGTCGTCGCGCAGCCGCGAGGCCGAGCGATAGGCGGCGGAGGCCACCGCGCTGGAGCCGGCCTTGCGGCCGATGACCTTGACGTGAAGATGATAGATCGCCATCGCGATCCGAACATCACCACGGCGAAGCGCACGTCGGAACGACGTATAAGCGCGCCCTCGAAACTAATTTCTCGGGAAGACCCGCGCCGTTTCAGCCCGTCCCGGCAACCCTACAGCATTGGGGCAGGCGCTCAACTATCATTGCTCCATCGACAGCTTATGGAGACGATGATGCGAAAGCCACGTGACTTTGACGCGGAACTGAAGTCGCTCGAAGACAAGGCGCGGGACTTGAAAGCCCGCAAGGTGCAGCAGCTCGGCGAGCTGGTCATCTCGACCGGGGCCGACGCGCTGACCGCCGACGAACTGGCGGGCGCGCTGATCGTGCTGGCCGAAACCAAGGACGCCGGAAAGAGGGAGGCATGGGCGAAGCGCGGCGCCGCGTTCTTTCAGAGCCGGACGCGGCGATCTGCATCGGCGCCTGACCGCGACACTGACGGCTCTTCGACGCAACCGGGCGGCGCGCTACCGGCATCAGGCGGCGCTAACGCGGCATGACATGCGCACCTGGCAGGTCGAGCGCCGCAAGCGCACACGGCATCTGATCGAACTCGGCGGCCTCGTCGTCAAGGCCGGGATCGTGGACCTCACCGGCGACGACCGCGCCATGATCTACGGCGCGATGCTCTGGATGGCCGACAAACTCAAAAGCGAGGACGCCAAACGGGCGCGCGAGGTCTGGACGAAACTCGGGCAGACGGCGTTCGAAGCGGATCGCCCAGCCAGCGCGCATTCCAGGCAGCAGCTGCAGCAGGATCGGACCTGAGCGATGGCGGGCGGCGCGGAGACCGCACATATCGCAGCGCCGCACGCCATCGCTCGGCTTGCCGCGCCATCTGCTTGAGGCAGGAAAGCCCCGCTCATGACCCTCGCATTACCCGTGGCGTTGCCGTCCGCTCGCGTTTCCAATAAGGGAAGACGATTTTCGAGGGAATCGTAGATGCGGCTAAGCCGTTTTGCGGTTTTCTCCAGCGCCTTGTGATGATGGGCAACCTGTTTAGTGATCTCACCTTCTTGCCCCGCCGATTTGGCTGCCATACGGACCATCAGTTCGGATAGGCGTTGGAGTTCGAGGACCTATTCGCTGACCGCGCCGAGAACGGCCTCGTCCGCCTTCTCCATGCGGATCGAGAGGCCGTTGCAGCGTATGATCGAGCGGGTAGGCCTCGTGAAGTAGGCGAGGACGCCTTGGTTATTCGGCCAATTGCCGCGCGCGTCCATCGCCTTGATAAGAGCAATCTCCCATTTTTCAAGAGCGTTCCAGCGTTTCCTGACAGGCATGATTGCGCCCCAGGCTCCTCGCTAACGCCCAGCATGCATCAGTTGCTGACGATCCCTGACAAGGTGACGATCCAAGACTTCAAATTCTTCTCTGCGGTCGCCGCGTCCTTCAGTTCCTTCTCGGCGTGGGCGACATAGGTGTTACGAAAATCGTTGACCGCCGACACCTGAACGAGGAATGCGCGAGCACCATCAAACCGGAATGCCACGCGGACCGCCTCGAAGACCCCGTCGATCTTGGTCTTATCGTTCAATGCGAAATCCAAACAGGATCGCAGCAAACCGATTACGGAATGCGGATTGCCGTAAACCAGTCCCCGCTTCAAGTTCTTCGCCATGTTTTCGTAGTGCTTCAGGTTCTTTTTGTCGGCGTCGCCCAGATAAGGCTCGAACCAATCGCGCTGGTCCACCGGGGTCGCGGGCATCTTGTCCTGCAAGCGCTTGATGATTGTGCTCTTGCAAGCCTCGTCGTAAGGGCCAAGAAGAGCGCTGAAGACGGGCGCGAAGTTTGGAACTTCCTCCTTTTTCTCGAAGAACCGATAAAGCTCCAAGGCGTCGTTCGCAGCCTTCTTCGCGCGAAGGGGCAGACTATCGAACACCTCCTTAGTGAAGAACTGTTCGGCATCGTTATCAGACCGCGCCTCGAACAACGGCAGTTCGGGCTGCGCGGTCGTCTCGCTGAGCAAGTTCTGGAGGGCCGGAGCGCACGCCCTTGCGAGATCGGCAAACTTGTTGCCGGTCAGCCGCTCCATCACGTTCTGCGGCGTAAACACATATTGCCACTTAGTCCCGCTTTTCGACGCGGCCTTGCACCATTCGACGGCGGCAGCGGCCTTGCGTGGAACGTCGCTGTCCTGCCGCCCCTTGGTCTCAACGAGCGCGTATTCGCCCGTATCCATCCGGACGAAAAAGTCAGGCCGGTAGAAGGCAAGGCGCTGGTCTACCGTGAGGTAGTCAATGCGAAGTGCCTGTGGGCCCGCGTTCTTGGCGAAAGCCTTTACGTCCACGCCGTTGTCGAGAAACGATGTCATCGCCACTTCAAGCGACTGGTCGCACGGAACGAGGTTGAACAGCGTATTCCTCGCCCTCTCGACCGGCTTTCGTTCGGAGAGCGTAGCCTGATACGGCTTCCAATTGCGAAGCTGCGCGCCCGTGCCCTGAGCACGCCTCTTCTCCGTCTTGACGGTCCGGCTTCGGATGAGCGGAATAAACACCGCGCGGATGTGCTCCCGCACGTCTTGATCCGCGAGCCTGCCAGTCAAACGCTTATCGACCAGCGAAACCTTCTCGCTGAAAAGAATTTCCGAAAGGAACGTCTGCAAGAGCGGTGCGAGAACGGCATGGGTCGATTGCACCTTGCACGCGGCCTCCAACTCTCGGACATAGAATGAAATCGCTGTAATGCCGTTCTGTAGGAGCGGCAGGCTGATGTTCATTTGCTCGACAACCTCATTGGTGATGAGGTGCCGCCCTTCATATTTCACATCCACGTCGCCCTTGGTTCCAAGAGGCAACGGCGAGTACGGCCGGAACGCGGCCTTCACATCCTCAATCGAAATCCCCTCAAGCTTGGGCTGTATCTCGTGTGCCGCCGATAGCGCCGGCAGCACGATGTCGAGCGCGGTCAAGTCCTTGTTCTCGTCGGGGAAGATGGTGACCGTCGTCGCGGGCACCTTCTCGGTATCGAGAACCTCGATGGGCAAGCCTTCCTGCTCAAGCTCTTGCTCGTAGAGGCTCGAAAATGCTGGGTGCTCAACGACGGTGACAAGCTCGTTGGCTTGACCGGGCGGAGTCATACGCCGAAGGCCGCGCCCAAGCGTCTGTTCGGGGAGGATGTTTGCTTTCGAACTGTAAGGGCGAAGGGGAACGATGGTCGTCACATTGCGAACGTCCCATCCCTCCCGCAGCATCAGAACAGACACGATGCAGGAATAAGGACTGTCCCCGCGATCAAGCTCGCGGCTGATGCGCCGGATCGCCTTCAAATCCTCGTCGTTGATATCCTTCTCGCTCTCCTCGAAAACCTCGATAGTCTGCCCACCGATATTCCTTCTTTTGACCGAGCCTTTCAGATTGGTGTGAAGGTTGATCGTCTTGCCGTTCAAATCGGAGAAAACGCTGTCCGCGTTCAAGCGGCTGGCGATCTGATTCGCTGCCTCGGTGTCCGTGCACATGACGAAAAGCAGCGGCCTCTTGCCGCTCTTTTCCCATTCCTGACAACTGCGCTTCCATCGCTCATAGCCAAGGCGCAAGTGCGCCTCGTAGCGGTAGGCCGCGTCGTCGTGCGCCTGTTCGACGAGTTCCTTAGTGCGCCCGATGATCGGCGTCTTGACTATGCCTGCATCGACGGCTTCGCCGAGCGGCGTGTCGCAGACGACATGGGGAAAGATGCGGCCTTTATTGTCCTTCGGCGTGGCCGAGAAATCGAGCTGCGCTACTAGGCCATTGCCGGACCGCTTCCTGATCGTCTCGTGCAGCCAGCGAATCGCTTGATTCCAGGCCGAGCCGGGGTCCCAAACGTGGTGGGCCTCATCATTTAGAAGCATGACGCGGTGATGGGACGTGATCCGGTCGCGCAGTTCAGCGCCGGTGTCGAGCGCTTTCGACTTGGAGACCGCCGGTCCTGCCCAATCGTAAGTCTCGGCTTCCGAGCGACTTCCGCTGCGCGGCTCGAACAGCCGGTGAATATTTGTGAGGTAGAGCGCGCCGCCTGTGCTCGCGCCGCTCGCCTCGTCTTGAAGCACGACGGAAAAATTCCAATCGCCGCGCCATTCGGTCGGAATGAGCGGGTCCGTCATGAAGATGTCCGGGCCGCCCCCCTCGGGGCGGAAATCTTCCTTCAGACGCTCGAACACAGTCAGGTTCGGCGCGATGATGACGAAATGCTTCGCCATCTCCGAACCACTTTCCCTGAGCGCATGGAAGTAGCTCCACACAATGGCGAGGCTCATGCACTTGGTCTTGCCCGCGCCCGTGGCGAGCTTGAAGGCGTAGCGCGCCCACTCGTCATCTTCGGGCTTGATTCCAAGCGCTTCTGTTTCCGCGTTCGGTCCGCCGAACTCGAAGATGAGGGACGACAGCGAGTGCATCCCCCGGACCTCGATCAAATAGATAAAGGTCTCGATGGCCTCGCGCTGACAGAAATAATAGCGAAAGTCGAACTCCTCGCCAGTCCCGCCGATCAGCCGGTGCGGTCTCTCGAACCAATGGGCCAGTAGCTCGCGCGTCGTGTCGCTCGCGCCGAAATAGTTGAGTTCCCGCCACTCCTTCACGGCCGCGCGAAGTGGATTGACCATGCGGATTGGCGACTGCCGCCGATAGGTCTTGATCTCGGGCGGCAAGCCTTTTTGCGCGCGAACGCGATGTTTGTTCGGCTCTTCCCACGGGGCGAACAGCGGTTCAAGCGCTGCCGCGTTGATGGCGAGGCCATCGGGTGCGCTGGTCTCGCTCATACCTCAATCTCCACCGTGATGCTGGTGTCGCAGCCGAACACATCAACGACCTTGACGCAGGCCGTGTGCTTGCCGGGCTTGTCGTAGGAGAACTCGGCATCGCTCACCGTCTTGAGGCTGCGATCCTTCCGCGTGCGGTAGTCCTGCCAGTGATGGTTGAACGGCCTGTCCGGCGCCCAGTCAAAATCGATGGCCCAGAAGTCGATGAAGTCGAAGCCACTTTCGACAGCGCGCTCCTGCAACGCCTCCAACTCTTTCGATGGCACCTCCGTCAAGCTCGGCAGAAAGTTCTTGAGCTTGATTTCGACAGTCTTTGCCTTCGGACCTTTTCGAATGACAGGCTCCGCCTCAAGCAGCGCGACTTCGAAGAACGGCGGAACTTCCGTCCGGTTCTTTTCCATGATCTCGCGCGGGATACGGTGAAGCCTGATCTTCACATCAAGCTCGGTTTCTATGCCCGCAATTGCCTGCCTGAGGTCCATCTCGAAATCCCACGCGAGACAATGTACCTGCTTTCCTCCGGCTGCCTTGACAGCGCGCGCAACCTCCTTCGCTTCTTCTCGCGAAAATATGCTGTCGATTCCGTCGACATGCACAAAGGCCGTGGCTTTGCGAGCATGGATTAAGGGTGACGGGGCATTGGGCAGGCTCTCAGCACGAAAGAACCTCAGCACCACCGCGCGGTGCTCGTCCTCTGCCCCCTTCAGCGCTTCCTTCTGCCACCACTGGCGTTCGTAGCGACCGAGATTGTACACGTCGAATGATCGATAGGGTTGCTCTGCGTCATGAAGTGCTCTCTGTCCCCCGATCAATCGCTTTCTTGATGTGTGAATTGCGAAACGGCCAAGGTCAGAGCCGATCCACCGCCGTCCTAGTTTTTCTGCAACAGCCAATGTAGTTCCCGAACCGCAAAAGAAGTCCGCCACTATGCTGTTTTCGTCAGAACAGGCTCGAATAATCCTTTCGATGAGGGCTTCTGGCTTTTGCGTCGCGTATCCTAGATTCTGAGTTTTATCCGCTGGCTGCAACATAGGAATGCGCCACACGTCATCGATGATTCTATCGGTCGCAAGGCGGTACATGACGTTGCCTGCTTCATCGCGAGCATTGACCATTCTCCCGCCAACCTTCTTCCGGACTAATTGCTTTTCTGGCTTCTCACGCTGCTCTTTCTGGACCGAAAATATTGGCGTGCCATCCTTGGATTTTGTGTAGAAAAGAATTTTGTCCGTGCTGCGCGTGAAGAACGGCTTCCTCAGATCAGGCATCTTATTGTAGTAGTACCAATTGATCTGATTTTTGAAGTTTTCCTTCCCAAAAATCTCGTCCATGAGGCATCGGATAAAGTTGTCCATGTGCCAGTCGCAATGGACGAAAATGCTTCCTCTTTCGCTGAGCATGTCTCGCATCATCGTAAGCTGCTCACTGAGGATGCTAAGATAAGAATCTGTGTGCCTTCCCCAAATGTCTCTGTAGGCTACCATTTCGAGGACGGATTGATCCTTTTCTATTGTTTCGTCTTCGTCCCCAATCGGAATCGTCATTGTGAAATCCGCGCCAACATCGAACGGCGGGTCGATGTAGATTAGATCGATGGCCCCTCGAAAATTTTCGAGGAGCGATGCCATGACCAGCCGGTTATCTCCCCAGATAAGACGATTGCGGAAGTCATCGCGATACGCGGTACCGATATCAAACAGATCACCAGTTGCTTCCGCCCGTGATCTTGGTTCATCGATTGTTTCAATGCGCTGAAGCGGAAGCGCCCTCCGAGCAATATTGACTTCACGGCGATTGCCGAACTCGTCGTATTTCCCTTCCCAAACTAGTTCTGCTCGCATTTGCGACAGAGGGTGTGGGTTGCTCGGCCCGTAAATCATCTTGGTTTTATCGTTCATTGCTGAATGCTCACACTTTCGGTCTTGTACTGGGCGCGAGCCAACGACACGCGCACGGATTCGGGATCGGCCAGCACGATGTGCTGATGTTGCGGGTCTTGCTCGTGCTCTTCGAAATCGAGTCCCAGCCGCTTGAGAAAATAGTAGAGCATGGCGAGCTTCACGCGGACATGAAGCATCCCTTTCTTCATGCCAAAATCTGCGGCGACAACCTTCTGTTGATCTTCCGTCAGTGCCGGATGCGGCTTCAGGACAACCTCGGTCGTTTCGATCCAAGTGCGATCATCAGTCGGCTTCGCCTCGGGTGGAGCGTCCTCCTTCACGTCGAGGATGCGAGGGAGAAGAAAATCCTTGAATTGCCAGTCGATGTGACAAAAGGCGCGGGTATGCCAGCGCATCCCGTCGAAACCGAAGGCATGGGGCGTGATCCAGCGCCATTGCGGCTTCGGTCGGCTCGCGGACAACGATTGATAGCGAATCTCCAGCGCGCGCCCTTCGCGGACGCATGACAGGACACGCTTCAGAATGGCCGGATCGATGTTTCGGCGGGGAAGCGGGACGGCGGCGAAATCCGGGACTTCGGAAAGCCAGGTTTCGGCGGCGGTCAGCGCGCCACGGGCGATGGAATTGAGTTGCGTCAGATAGCGGGTCGCGTCCGGCTGTAGGAAACGCGGATTGAACCGGTCGCTCGCGAAGTACCGCTTCAGGCTCCGGTCATAGCGCATGTTCTCCGGCGCGATCTCCTGATAGTGGCTCAAATCCTTGGAAGCCTGCGGGACGGACACGCCAAAGAAGCTGGTGATATCCGACCTGTTGATCCCGCCCTCCCAGAACAGCCGGAATTCGATGAATTCGAGCCGCTGTTCGATGCCCCATCGCAGGCTTGGTGCCGGTTCGCCCATTAAATTTGGCCCTCTCCTGGATACGGATAGAAACTATATTGACAGCGTTTCACGGTCCGTATAGTTTCTATCCTTAACGGCGAGTCTCGTCAACAGGGGCGTGGCGGCCAACGGGAAGGAACGAGGACCATGATCGACATCGAATTCAAGCTGAATGGCCGGAAGGTCCGGCCCAATGACATCGCCAACGAATTGGAGCGGGCGATGCTGAAGCAAGTGCAGGACAACATTGCCGAGAAATTGCGGGGCATTCGCGATCCCGAGACGGGCGAGGCTCCGAAGGTGACCGTGAAGGGTCGCGGGCTGAATGATCTCTCGTTCGAGGTGTCTGGCTCCGAGGCTCTTGTCGCAGAAGTGAAGCGGCGGCTGAGTTGAGCCGCATCGTCAACCCCAAGAAGTCCGGAAGGAGGTGATTCTGATGGCGAAGTCGAACAAGGAGGTTACCAGCGCCAAGGCTGCTTCGGCGGCTGCGAAGGTGCTCAGCAACCCCAACTCGACCAAGGCGGCCAAGACTGCGGCGGCCTCGGCTCTCACGCAGCGTCCGAATAAGAAGTAGGACGCGGCGACGTTCAATATGGGGCGGGCCGGGAGCTTTCCCGGTCTCGCCGCTCAAGGTCAACAATGGGCTCAAGGAGACCAGCCGTGATTTATGCGATCAACTACGACCTGAAGCGTCCGGGTCAGAATTACGAGGCGCTGTACGAGGCCATCAAGAGCTGCGGTGTGTGGTGGCATCATTTGGGTTCGACTTGGCTGGTCGATACGTCGCTGAACGCTCAAGGCGTCTGGGGCCGGCTCGCGCCACACGTCGATAAGAACGACTTCTTCCTCGTGATCGGCGTCACGCGCGAATATCAGGGCTGGTTGCCGCAGGAGGCGTGGGACTGGATCAATAGCCGCAGCGCCAAGATGGCGGCGTAGGGAGGCAGCGATGCGTGTTCAAGGGGCCGTTATCCGAGAGCAAGGCCAGACGTTCGCCATCGTGGTGGTGAAGCCTCATGTCATCCAAAACCACTCTGAAGCTGCGGAAGCAATCCGCGGCTTCACGCCAGTCTTCGGCGTGCCGGTGATTCTCATGGCTCAGGACGGGCGGGGAAGGCCGACCTTTTACGGGCGACCGGACATTGCGCGATTCATGTCTTCCGTACCGCTAAACGCAATTCCGTGGCGTGAATACACGATCAACTAAACTGTGACTCTCAGGATAACGACGGCGGCGTGGGCGACGGCCAGCCGTGGACCGTTCGTAAATCTAACGGCTTGCCTTTAGCGCATTCAGCAAATCTCCCCACTCCTGCATCAGCGTCACCCGCTGCTCCCAATAGGTGGCGCGGTTGTAGGTTCGCCGGATGGTGTTCTTGTCCTGATGTGCCAGAACCGCCTCAATTACATCTGGATCGTAATCGCGGGCGTTGAGGATGGTACTCGCGGTCACCCGAAAGCCGTGCGCGGTCACTTCGTCCTTGCTATACCCCATACGCCGTAGCGCGGCATTCATGGCGTTCTCGGAAAGGGGGCGCCGGGTCGAACGGATCGAAGGAAAGACAAGTCCGCTGTGCTCGGAGAGCGGCCAGACCTCTTCCAAAGTCAGAAGCGCCTGTTTGGATAGGGGCACGTCGTGCGGAGCGCGCATCTTCATGCGCTCAGCTGGGATATGCCAGACAGCCTTCTTCCGGTCGAACTCGTCGCGGGTCGCTCCTCGTACCTCGCCGGGACGGACACAGGTAAGGGCGAGGAACTGGAGGGCAGCTTTCAGGGTCGGCCAACCATCGTACTCATCGATCGCTACGAGGAGCTGGCCGAATTTTTTTTCGTCGGTGATCGCGGCACGGCCGTTGGCTTTCGGTGGCTGGAGCGCGCCCTGGAGAGCCAGGGTGGGGTCAATCTCGGCTCGGAGAGTAACAATCGCCAATCGGAAGACGCTGCCGATCACGCCGCGCAAGCGTCGCGCTGTCTCTCTTCGGCCGCTCTTTTCGATCTTCTGGAGGATTTGGAGAATTTCTGCCGGGGTGATCTCTTTGATCGAACGCTTGGCGAGTGGGCTGGCTAGGTCTTCGAGGAGCCATTTGGTTTTGGTGACGGTGGACGCCGCCGCCTTCCGTTCCTCCATCCGTCTCACATATTCCTCGGCGATCAGGCCGAAGGTAGTGCGTGCTTCCGTCAGAGCCGCGATCTTCTCCTCCTTGCGTTTTGCGGAGGGGTTGATGCCGGCGATCAGCAATCTCTTGGCGTCATCGCGCTTCTCCCTCGCGTCGAGAAGCGACACCAACGGGTACTTGCCGAAGGAGAGGATGTTTTCCTTCTCAAGGTAGCGATAGCGTAATTGCCAGAGCTTGGAACCGCTCTTTTGGACGAGGAGATAGAGTCCATCACCGTCGGCGAGACGATACGGCTTGTCTTTAGGCTTGGCGTTCTTGCAAGCAAGGTCGGAGAGGGACATGGGTAACGGGCCTCCCGGGTAATGGGTAATACCCGGATCGTTACCCACAAATTGATGCGTTGCAATGGCACGCGGAGGGTGGCCATGAGCAGCAAGAAGCAGCTAATTCATTGATTTATAACAATCGTCGGGACGCCATGAGACGCTATGAGAAGGGGTGATGGTGCCCAGGGGCGGAATCGAACCACCGACACTGCGATTTTCAGTCGCATGCTCTACCAACTGAGCTACCTGGGCGCGCCGTACGAGTTGGCGGCGGGCTTATAGGACGCGTCGGCGCCGCTGTCCAGACGGTCGGCCGGGATGCTCTATCCCCGCGATCCGCCGCCGGGCTCATCCTCGCCCGGCCCTTCTTCCGTTTCCACGCGATATCCCTCCTTCAGCCAGCGCCCAAGATCGATATCGGCGCAGCGCTTGGAGCAGAAGGGCCGGTGCTTCTCGTCTGCAGGCTTCGAGCAGATCGGGCATTTGGCGGCGATCCGCACCGCCCGCAACGGCGGCCCAGGGCGATCAGGAGGGCGATCATTCGAACGATCAGCCATCGCTCTTCTCCAGCGCTTCGAGCTGGGCGGCCAAGGTCGGGCCGCGCCGCGCGCGGGTCAGCTCGAAATGGCCGAGCCGCGTGAAGCCGTAGATCTGGGTCGGCACTGGGTCGCCCGCCAGCGCCTCGGCCAGGCAGGCCTGCACCTTGTCGCGATCGTAGGAGCTGCGCATGTTGACGAAATCAATCACCACGGCACCCGCGATGTTGCGCAGGCGCAGCTGCTGGGCGATCGCCGGCGCCGCTTCGAGATTGATCTCGATCGGCCGGCGCGGCGCACGACCCTGGCGGCCGCCGGCCGAAGCGCTGTCGACGTCGACGGCGCACAGCGTCTCGCCGGGCTCGAACAGCAGCTCGACGCCGCTTTCCAGCACGATGCGGCCGGCCAGCGCCGTGCCGATCTGGCCCGCGACGTCGTCGATGTCGAAGGCCGGCATGGCACCGTTGTGCCAGCGCACGCGGATCTTCTCGCCGCGACGATCCATCTCGTCCTGCAGCTTCCGCGCCATGATCCGGTCGTCGAGGATCACCTCCTCCAGGGTCGAGCCGAAGTCGCGCAGCAGCCGCGCGACGGGATCCTGCTCGCCCGGCATGCGCGCCGAGAGATCGGCCGGCGGCTCGATATCCAACGCGAGGCGGCGGATCCTCTCCCAGCGCTCGGTGAGCTGCGTCGCGTCGGCCTGCAACAGCTCGGCCGAAGCGCCGGCCGCGGCAGTGCGCAGCACGATGCCGCCGTCCAGCAGGCCCTCGACGTGCCCGCGCAGCCGATCGCGCTCCGACTCGCCTTCGATGCGGCGCGAGAAGTTCACCCCGGAGCCGACCGGGTGATAGACGAGATAACGGCCGGTCACGGCGATGTTCATGGCGAGCCGCGGCCCCTTGTCGCCGTCGCCGTCGTGGCGCACCTGCACCAGCACCGGCGCGCCGGGCAGCGGCCAGCCGTCGATGCCGGCACGGTCCTCCGCCCGCAGGAAACCGGCGCGGCCGATGCCGATGTCGACAAAGGCCGCATCGAGATCGGGCATCACCCGTTCGAGCCTGCCGAGGAAGATCCCTTCGACGCGCGAGGGCTTGTCGCGGCGCACGATCTGCAATTCGACAAGACGGCTTTCGGCGACCAGCGCCATCAGATAGGCCTGGGGCAGGACGTGGCAAATCAGGCGATCGACGGTCGTCACGATGCGGCGGCCTTCAGGAGCTGCTCGGTCTCGAACAACGGCAGGCCCACGACGTTGCTGTAGGAACCGGAAATATAGGCGACGAAGGCAGCGGCGCGTCCCTGGATGGCATAACCGCCGGCCTTGCCCTGCCATTCGCCGCTCGCGAGATAGGCATCGACCTCCGCCGCCTCGAGCCGCTTGAAACGCACGATGGTTTCGACCAGCCGCGAGCGCACGCGGCCGTCACCGCCGGCAACCGCTAGTCCGCCCAGAACTCGGTGGCGCCGCCCCGATAGCAGGCCGAGGCAGTGGCGCGCCTCGTCGACCGTCTCGGCCTTGGGCAGGATGCGGCGGCCGCACACGACGACGCTGTCGGCCGCCAGCACGATGGCGCCGGCATGGCGCGGCATCACGGCCGCCAGCTTGGCCGTCGCCATGCGCAGCGCATAGGCGCGCGGCAGTTCGCGGGCCAGCGGGCTCTCGTCGATGTCGGCAGGATCTATCTCGGCAGGCTCTCGTCCGACCTGTCGCAACAGGTCGAGCCGGCGCGGCGAGGCGGAGGCCAGGACGAGCGCAGGAAGCGGCGAGGCGCGCAACGCCTACTTGAAACGGAAAGTGATACGGCCCTTGGTCAGGTCATAGGGCGTCATCTCGACGGTGACGCGGTCGCCTGCCAGTACGCGGATGCGGTTCTTGCGCATCTTGCCCGACGTGTGGGCCAGAATCGTATGGTCGTTGTCGAGCTTCACCCGGAACATCGCATTGGGCAGCAACTCGGACACGACGCCCGTGAATTCGATCAGATCTTCTTTGGCCATCCGGCCCCCGGCTGGAGAGAAGGTGAAGAAAGCGGCCGGAAAATGGGCTCCGGACGCGTCTAAGTCAACTGCAGCGGGAGTGGACAGACCCGCCGACGCGGCGAGCTGGTAAAGCGGTCTTCTCACGGGCTCTGCCCTCCCCTATACAAGTCGGCGCTGCGAACGCCCCGGGGATGGAAGGACCAGCACGAATGAAGATGACGCGTAAGTACGGCCTGCTGGCCGCCCTCCTTCTGGCGCCGGGCCTCGCCTGGGCTCAGGCTCAGCCGCCGGCCGCCAAGCCGGCTCCCAATGCCATCACGCATCCTGCACAGAAGAAGATCGGCACCCCTTCCGCGAGGCAGTATTCCTCGGCGCTGATCGTGATCAATTCACGCGGTGCCAAGCTCGACGGCCAGAAGCTGGTCCTCGACGGTGTCCAGCCGACGGCAACCCTGTTCACCAGCCGGCCGGTCCGTTCAGTCGGTCACATGGTGACGCCGGACATGGTCGATATCTGGCGCACCGGCAGCTTCGCCAAGGATCCGCCCAACGCCACGGTCTCGGTGTTCAGCAAAGACGGCTCGAGCGTCTCGGACGTCGTCGTCACCCTCAACACCGCCAAGCTCGACGGCGACAAGCTCAGCTTCGACGTCCATGTCCTCGAGGGCAGCCTCGGCACGGCCGATGGGCCGGCTTCGATATTCATCGACACGATCTGGTTCGGCATCGGCTCGCACGGCGCCAACTATCTCGGCCAGTCGCAGACCACCGGCGGCGAGACACCGGCGATCGGCAGCCCCGACGACACCAGCACGCTCACCGGCTGGCCCAACCCGGCGCCCAGCGGCTCGGGCTACCGCTCGATGCCGCAGCAGGTGAACAATCCCGGCGCGCCGCCGCCGCCCGACATCGATCCGCGCTACCAGCAGCGCTACAACGCGCCGACCTGCGGCGCCCCGCCCCTGCTGCCCTGCTACTGAGACGCACGGAGACGATCATGACTTCCCTTCGCCTCTCGGCAGCCCTCGTCACCGCCTTCCTGTTGGCCGGCATCGCCGCGTCGTCGGCCCAGACGCCACCGGCCGCTCCACCGGCGGCGACCACGCTCGGTGCCCCCAAGACGGTCGGCAAGGCCGGCAAGCCGCACCTGATCCCGTCGATGATCGTGCTCAATGCGCGCGGCGCCAAGCTGCAGGGCAAGCAGCTGGTCCTCGACGGCGTGTCGCCCAACGCCATCATCTTCGCCGACCGGCCGGTGCGCGCCGCCGGCCACGCGCTCACCACGCACGTGATCGAGGAATGGAGCGCCAACGCACCGGACAGCTTCGCCAAGACGCCGCCCAACGCCACCGTGTCGGTGCTGAACAAGGCGAAGGCCAGCGTCGTCGATGCCGTGGTCACGCTGCGCGCGCCCAAGCTCGACGGCGACAAGCTCATCTTCGACGTCGACGTGCTGGAGGGTGATCTCGCCGGTGCCGACGGCGCCGTCTCGGTGTTCATGGACATCATCAACCTGCCGTCGCCGCGCCGCACCTCGCATCGCGGCGCGTGGTACGCAGGCGCCAACTGAGGCTGGCCCCGACCCATCCGGTCCAAGCGCTTCGGCGCTGACGAAGTCCTTACAGTGGCCTGCCGAAGTGCGCAGGCTCACTTGCAGGGGTGACGCGGTTCCAGCCGCATTTCACGCACAATCGAAGCCGGAAATCCTCCCGAACGAGCAGCGGAGCAACGACGCGTCCGCCTCGTCCCGAGGAGGAATGACCATGAAAATCAAGACAATTGCCATCGCGCTGCTGGGTGCCATGGTCGTGGCGGCTGGCCCGACCCTGGCGCAGCAACGCTCCGAGGCCGACGGCACCGCCGCGGTTCCCGACAAGGTCGGCGCGTCGGACCGCCCGCTGCCGACGGCCCAGGGCCCGAACTGGAACCCCACGGCCGAAGAGGCCATCGCCCGCCAGGAAATCCACGACGCGGGCTATGGCGGCGTCACGATGCTCGAACGCATGCCCGACGGGACCTGGCACGCCCAGGCCTTCAAGAACCAGGCCTACTACGAGATCACGCTCGACCGCGCCGGGCATGTCGCGCAGCACTGACGGTGGCAGGTGGGGCGCCGGGCCCGGCAGGATCAGACCGTCGGGCCCGACGGCGCACCGAAGCGCATCTTGATCCGCCCCAGCACCTGGTCGCGGGTGCGGCGGTAGGCATCTAGCCGTGTCTCGCGATTGCCGTCGACGGCGCTGGGATCGGGCATCGGCCAGTACTCGACTTCGGTCGCGGTGCCGCGCGTGACCTCGAGCGCCTGATGATGGGCCTCGGGCGAGAGCGTGACGATCAGCTCGAACGAGGCGGGATCGATGTCGTCGAAGGTCTTGGCGTGATGGCGGTGCACGTCGATGCCCATCTCGTCGAGCACCGAGACGGCAAAACCATCGACGTCGGTCGCCCGCACCCCTACCGAATCGACATAGACCGAGCGGCCATAGAGCCGCTTGGCCAGCGCCTCGGCCATCGGCGAACGGACGGAGTTCTCGCTGCAGGCGAAGAGCAGGCTGGAGGGCAGTCCGTTCATCACCGCTCAGCGGTCACGATTTGATGTGCAGAGCGCAGATCAGCGTGAACAGCCGGCGGGCCGTGTCGTGATCGACTTCGATCTTGCCGGCGAGACGCTCGCGCAGCAGCTCGGACCCTTCGTTGTGCAGGCCGCGGCGGCCCATATCGAGCGCCTCGATCTGCGAGGGGCCGAGCTTCTTGATCGCGGCGTAGTAGCTCTCGCAGATCAGGAAGTAGTCCTTCACGACCTTGCGGAAGGGTGTGAGCGACAGGACGATGTCGCGCAGCTTGCCGTCCTCGCCGTTGCGCACGTCGAACACCAGCCGCTGCTCGAAGATGCCGATGCGCAGCCGATAGGGGCCCTTCTCGCCCCCGACCAAGGCGAAGTCGTTATCCTCCAGGAGATCGAACAGCGCGACCGCCCGTTCATGCTCGACTTCCGCCGACCGGCGCGCGACCGACTCCTCGTCCAGGGCGATATCGACGATCCGCCGGGCTTGTGGCTGGGCTTGCGACATCGGCCGGCCTAGCGACGGTTGAGCCGGATGGCGATCGAGCGACCGTGCGCGCCCAGGCCCTCGGCCTCGGCCAAGGCCAGTGCCGACGGGCCGAGCGCGGCCAGCGACTCCGGCGTGCAGGCCACGATCGAGGTCCGCTTCAGGAAATCGGCAACGCCGAGCCCACCCGAGAAACGCGCCGCGCGCGAGGTCGGCAACACGTGGTTGGTGCCGGCGACGTAGTCACCGATCGCCTCCGGCGTGTGGCGGCCGAGGAAGATCGCGCCGGCATGGCGGATCTTCTCTGCCAGCGCCGCGGCGGGCGCCGCCTCCATCGCGAGCTCGACATGTTCGGCGGCGATGGCATCGACGATCGGGGCACACGCCCCGAGGTCCGGCACCAGGATCACCGCACCATTGTCGCGCCAGCTTGCCCCCGCGATGGCCGCGCGCGGCAGGACCGCGAGCTCGGCCCCGACGGCGGCGATCACGGCATCGGCAAAAGCGCGATCGTCGGTCACCAGCACCGACTGCGAGGAGGCATCGTGCTCGGCCTGCGACAGCAGATCGGCGGCGATCCAGGCCGGGTCGTTCCGGCCATCCGCCACCACCAGGATTTCCGAGGGGCCGGCGATCAGGTCGATGCCGACCTGACCGAACACCCGGCGCTTGGCGGCGGCAACGAAGGCATTGCCGGGACCGGTGATCTTGTCGACCGGCCGGATCGACTGCGTGCCATAGGCCAGCGCCGCCACGGCCTGGGCGCCGCCGATCCGCCAGAGTTCGTCGGCGCCGGCAATCTTCGCGGCCAGCATCACCAGCGGATTGAGCACGCCGCCCGGCGTCGGCACGACCATGACGACCCGCGGTACGCCCGCCACCTTGGCCGGCACGATGTTCATCAGCACCGACGACGGGTACGCCGCCGTGCCGCCCGGCACGTAGACGCCAGCGGCGTCGACGGGGCGGTAGCGGGCACCGAGTCGCGTGCCGGTGGCGTCGGTGAAGTCGACATCCTGGGGCAGCAGGGCGCGATGGAACGCTTCGATACGCTTGGCCGCGAAGGTCAACGCCTCGCGCTGCGCCGCCGGGACCTCGGCCGCCGCCGAGTCGCGCTCGGCGTCGGCTATGCGTAATTTTCCAGCGTCAAGATCCGGCCAGTCGAACTTGCGCGTGTAATCGACCACGGCGGCATCGCCGCGGGCGCGCACGTCGGCCACGATGTCGGCGGCGATTCGATCGACATTCTCGTCGGTGTCGCGGTTGCGCCCCAGGAAGGCTTCGAACTCTTTCTCAAAGCCTGGCGCCTCGGCCTCCAGCCTGAGCGGCCCCTTCCTAGGCGGCACGGGCGGCTCCGTTGGCGACGTCGCGGAAACGGTCGATCCAGCGGCCGATCTGCTCGGGCCGCGTCTTCAGCGCGGCGCGGTTGACGATGAAGCGCGAGGTGACGTCGGCGATATGCTCGATCTCGACCAGGCCGTTCTCCTTCAAGGTGCGGCCGCTGTCGACCAGATCGACGATGCGATGGCTGAGACCGAGCGAGGGCGCGAGCTCCATCGCACCGGAGAGCTTGACGCATTCCGCCTGAACGCCGCGCGCGGCGAAATGCCGGCGCGTCACTTCGGGGTACTTGGTGGCGATGCGGACGTGGCTCCACCGCCGCGGATCGTCGCTGCCCGCCATTTCGACCGGCTCGGCGACGGCCAGACGGCACTTGCCAATGCCAAGATCGATCGGCGCATAGATCTCGGGATAGTCGAACTCCATCAGCACATCGGCGCCGGCGATGCCGAGATGGGCCGCCCCGAAGGCCACGAACGTCGCGACGTCGAAGGAGCGGACGCGGATGATATCCAAGTTGGGATGGTTGGTGGCGAAGCGCAGTTGCCGTGCGTCCGGGTCGGCAAAGGCCGGCTCGGGCTGGATGCCGGCCTCGGCAAATAGCGGGGCGGCCTCCTTCAGGATGCGACCCTTGGGCAGCGCCAAGATCAGCTTCTCGTTCAGCTTGTCGTTCGCCTTGATCGACACGTAACCGCTCCAGTAACGAATGCCCGCCCCGACCGGAAACCCCGGCCTTCAAGGGCAAGGGGCTATTCGACCGGATGGGCGGGCTTCCACGGGGTGGGCCAAGGCTCCCCGACATCCCCCAAATGGCACGCGAGCCGGCCGATTTCCAGCCGGATGGCCCGGCCCGCAGAAAAGCGCAGGGTCAATGAATGATCGTCTTCCCGCGCAACCGCCAGCAATTCCAGCATCCGGTCGGGTTCCCCCAGCGGAATGTCCTGATGCCGCACGGCGGTCACCTCGTTGAAAACGAGGGCGGAATGGGTACGAAAATAGGCCGTTTCGACGCCGGGATCGGCCTCCCAGCGAAAGCGGTTCAGCAGCAGGACGAACCGTTTCTCGTCCTTGAGGAAGGCGCAGTCGCGGACCGCCACCAGGGCGTCCTGGATCGCCGCGGAGATCACCGCCAGATCCTCGGCGTCGACCGCCGACAGCTTGAGCTTTCCCAGCATGCCTTCAGCCCTTCAGACGCTCGATGTCGGCGCCGCAGGCGCTGAGCTTCTCTTCCAGACGTTCGTAACCACGGTCCAAATGATAAACGCGATGCAGGGTCGTGTCGCCCTCGGCCGCCAGGGCGGCGATCGCCAGCGATACCGAGGCCCTGAGGTCGGTCGCCATCACCTCGGCGCCGCGCAGCTTCGGGACGCCGCGCACCAGCGCCGATTCGTGATGAATGGTGACGTTGGCCCCCATGCGCGACAGTTCGGGGACGTGCATGAAGCGGCTCTCGAACACCGTCTCGGTGATCATCGAGGCGCCTTCGGCCCGGGTCATCAACGCCATCATCTGCGCCTGCAGGTCGGTCGGAAAGCCCGGGAACGGCTCGGTCATGACGTCGACGCCCTGCAGTGCGCCGTTGGTGCGATGAACCCGCAGGCCGCGCGCCGTCGGCTCGAGGCCGACTCCGGCGGCGCGCAGCGACTGCGCGGCGCTTTCCATCAGGTCGAGGCGGCCGCCCAGCAGCTCGACGTCGCCCGCCGTCATCGCCACCGCCATGGCGTAGGTGCCGGTCTCGATGCGGTCGGCGATCACGCTGTGCGTCGCCTCCTTCAGCGCCGACACCCCCTCGATGGTGAGCGTTTCGGTGCCCGCCCCGTCGACCGGCACGCCCATGGCGATCAGGCATTCGGCAAGGTCGGCGATCTCCGGTTCGCGCGCGGCGTTGTCGAGCACGGTCGTGCCCTTGGCCAGCGCGGCCGCCATCATCAGATTCTCGGTCGCCCCCACCGATACCTTGGGAAAGGTGTAGCGGGCGCCGCGCAGCCCCTGGGGCGCCCGCGCGACCATGTAGCCGCCGTCGATCTCGATCTCGGCGCCCATCGCCTTGAGGCCGGCGATGTGCAGATCGACCGGCCGGGCGCCGATGGCGCAGCCGCCAGGCAGCGAGACCCTCGCCTCGCCCTCGCGCGCCAGCAACGGTCCCAGCACCAGCACCGACGCGCGCATCTTGCGCACGATATCGTAGGGCGCCGTGGTCGACGCGATCTTGCCGGCCTGCAAGGTGAGCGTGGTGCCGCGGGCGTGGCCGTTCTCGCCGGGCGCCGCATCGACCGTCACGCCATGCTGCTGCAAGAGCTGGATCATGGTCGTGATGTCGGCCAGCCGCGGCACGTTGTGGAGCGTGAGCTTCCGGTCGGTCAGCAGCGCCGCTACCATCAGCGGCAAGGAAGCGTTCTTGGAGCCGGAGATGCGGATCTCGCCCTTGAGCTGGCGGCCGCCCCGGATGCGAATACGGTCCATGAACGTGCCTGTTCCCCTCAGATCTTGGGCAGCGTGACGCCGCGCTGGCCTTGATACTTGCCGGCCTTGTCGCGGTAGGAGACCTCGCAAGGCTCGTTGCCCTGCAGGAACAGGAACTGGCAGGCGCCCTCGTTGGCGTAGATCTTGGCCGGCAGGGGCGTGGTGTTGGAGAATTCCAGGGTCACGTGGCCCTCCCACTCCGGCTCCAGCGGCGTGACGTTCACGATGATGCCGCAGCGCGCATAGGTCGACTTGCCGACGCAGATGACCAGCACGTCGCGCGGGATGCGGAAATATTCCACCGTCCGCGCCAGGGCGAAGGAATTGGGCGGGATGATGCAGACGTCGGTATTGCGGTCGACGAAGGAATTGGCGGCGAAGTTCTTAGGGTCGACCACCGCCGAATCGACGTTGGTGAAGATCTTGAAGTCATTCCCGACCCGGGCGTCGTAGCCATAGGAGGACAGGCCGTAGGAAATGACGCCTTCGCGCTTCTGGCCATCGACGAAGGGCTCGATCATGCCCTTTTCCTGCGCCATGCGGCGAATCCAGCGGTCCGACAGAATGCTCATGGAGGGGGCTTCTAAACGAGGGGGGTGGACGGCTCAACCGCCGGCCTGGGACTTCTCGCCCGATCCTGGGGACGCCTTTTTCTCTGACGATCGACTCTCTTGGGAACGGCTCTCCGAGGAACGAGCCTCTTGCGACCGGCTTTGGGCTTTGCGCCGCTTGAGATTTTCCCGAAGCGCCGCGGCCAGCCGTTCGGTGCGCTCGTCCTTGGACGGGGTGGGCCTGGAGGGAGGCGTCATCGCAGCAGGATACACGTTCCGCCGCCTCCTCATACAGGCCCCTGCCCCCTCATACAGGCTTGCCGGAGGCGTGGCTCGAAAAGACGGTGATCACGTGGCCGGCCGGCTCGCGGAGCGTGAAGACCTCATGGCCGATGGCCGGCCGCGCCCCGATGGCCGACGGTGCGAGGCCGGCAGCCGTAAAGCGCGCGTGGGCAGCCTGCAGGTCGTCGACCATCAGGTCGAAGGGCGCGCCGCCGCCCGACACCTCGTCCTTCCGCATGAGAAGCAGATGCGTGCCGCCGCGCAGCTCCAGCACCGAGACCTGCGGCCCGAGGAAGACCGGGCGCATGCCGATCACCTGCATGAAGGCGGCCGATGCTTCCATGCGATCCGTCTCCAGCACGACATGCGCAACGGCGATCGGCGGGCGTTGGTCGGCGGCGCCTTCCGCATCCCTTGTCATGCGGGCCTCGTCATGCGGGCCGTGCCGCGTCAGGCCTTGGGCGCGAACTCTTCGAACACCTGTTGCCCGGTCTTCTTGCGGGTTTGGTTCGCAAGGTCGTAGAAGGCCGGCTTCTCGTCGACGAAGATCTCCTCGACGAGCCTGAACGGAGCATCCTGAAAGAGCCCCACAGGCAAGGCGTACTCGCCGTTCTGGACCAGGCGATAGAAGAGATGCGTGCCGCACTTGGGGCAGAAGCCGCGCTCCGCCCATTCCGACGAACGATAGGCCGCCGGTGTGTCGCCGCTGAACTGGACGTCCTTCCCGGCATGGACCGCGAACATCGGACCGCCGGTCCAGCGCCGGCACATGGCGCAATGGCAGAGGCCGATCTCGTCGCGATCCGCTGCCACGACCTCGATCGACCCGCACAGGCAACGGCCTTTCATGACGACCTCCGGATTACTTTCCAAGACACCAGACACACGGGATGAGCCCTCGGCAGGATATACGATCCTGCACGGCGTTTCCCCAAGCGAGGCTGGCATCGTCCGGCTCGCATCGCTCGGCCTCTTTGCGGCTTCAATTGCGGGTTGAACGCCTCATGATCTCGCCAGGTTGTGTGGGTGTCTCGCACCCTATCGTTGAGAGATGGTCCAGTGTCGTAACTGTGACATCTAGAGACGACCCGCAGGAAAGAGGTCACAATATTCTTGCTGTATGCAAGCAAATACTTTAGCGCATCGTGCTCGGGGAGACTGCTGAGAGTGGATGAATCGAGTGATGGGGGAAGACCGGGATCAGGGGGCCGCACGTCCTGATTTTCAGGCGAGGTTTCGCCTGTTTTTGCACTTCTTATGCTGCGTCGGGGGCAGTGCGTCGGGCCCCTTGGTCATTCGTGCGATCGGCAGCTTGCTTTGCGGCATCGCTGCTTGCCTGGTGCCCTTGAACGAGTCCTGGGCGCAGGGAGCCGGTCAAGGAACAAGCCAGGGCGCCGACCGTCCACCTGACATCCAGGCGCGCTACGACGCGGCCTTTCAGGAGATGGTGAAGAAGCCGGCCGACCTCGACGTTCTCTTCACCTTCGCCACGCTCGCCAGCCAGAACAACGACCTGGAAGGCGCCATTTCGGCGCTCGAGCGCATGCTGCTGATCAATCCCGACCTGCCGCGGGTGCGACTGGAACTCGGCGTGCTCTACTACCGCCTGGGCTCCTACGAAGTCGCGCGAACCTACCTGGAAACAGCCCTGCAATCGGCGGCAATGCCGCCCGATGTGCGCAGCCGCGCCGAGAAATTCCTCGCCGAGATCGAGAAACGGCAAAGCCGCTCGCGCTTCTCCGGCGAGTTCTTCCTCGGCACGCGCTACCAGTCCAACGCCAACCTCGGTCCCCCGACCTCGTCGGTGCGGCTGTTCGGCCAGGTCGCGAACCTCAACCAGGCAGCCGTCGGCACGGCCGACTGGGGGGCCGTCGGCTCCATCCAGCTGCGTCACACTTACGATCTCGGCACCCAGGACCGGGCGACCATCGAAACCCAGCTCACGGGCTACGCCAACCGACAGTTCAATCTGCAGACGGCCAATGTCAGCCTGCTCGACTTCACGACCGGCCCGCGTTTCCAGGTCCTGCAAGGCCTGTTCGAGGACGTCTCGCTGAAGCCGTTCGTGACTCTGGGCTACATCTGGGTCAACGACACGCCCTACTACGGCAGCTACGGTGCGGGGGTGGAGGGAAGCGTGCTGCTCAGCGACCGCCTGCGCAACACCTCGATCTTCGTCTGGCGCCAGCAGAACTATCCCAACACCAGCTACCTGCCGACCAACAGCCAGTATACCGGTCTGCAATTGTCAGGCAGCACGACCTTCCAGTACCAGCTGAACGACCTGGTCGCCGTCTATGTCATCGGCAACGCTCAGCGCTACCAGACGCAGCAGACATCTTGGTTGAACTACACGCTGTGGGGCGTCGGCGCCGGCCTGGCCTTCCGCTTCACCGATCCGCTGTTCAACTCGCAGATGGCCTGGGGCGTCAACCTGTCGGTCAACCAGCAATGGTGGACCTACGATGCCGCCGATCCGGTGGTCGATCCTGCCACGGTCCGCACCCAGGGCGACACCATCCTCAACCTGGTATTGACCGTGCCGTTCGACGAGCGCACCACTTTCAGCGTTTCGGCTGGCCGCTTCAACCGCATCTCGTCGCTGCCCAATTATGCGTTCACCGACAACAGTGTCCTGTTCGGTGTGAGCTGGCGCTTCTAGCGCCAGCCCGGAGAGACCTCCCCCCAAAGGGGCCAGAAGAGAGACGCCCATGACCAGACCCACCGCCACCGGCCTTTCGCTCCTGCGCACCGCCCTGCTGGCAACAGCGGCCGGCCTGTTGCCCGCCCTCGCCCTGGCCCAGACCCGGGTCGGCGTCACCTCGGCGACCGACGGCGACCCGCTCGGCAAGCCGCCGGCCGCCAACGAGCGCGTGCTGCGAATCGGCATCGACGTTCAGGCCAACGAGCTGATCACGACGCGGACCAACGACCGAGCGCACCTGATGTTCCTCGACGGCACGTCGCTCACCGTCGGGCCCAACGCCCAGCTCACGATCGACCGGTTCGTCTACGATCCCAACAGCAAGACCGGCGATCTCGCCGTCAACGCCAGCAAAGGCGTGTTCCGCCTGGTCGGCGGCCGCATCAGCAAGACCAATCCGATCACCATCACCACGCCCTCGAGCACCATCGGCATCCGCGGCGGCATCACCCTGGTCAACGCCGAGGGCCAGCGCACGATTGCGACCTTCGTCTTCGGGACCAACATGACGGTGACCGGCGCCGGCCGAACCGAAACCGTCACCCGGCCGGGCTCACAGGTCACGACGAGCCTGGGGGCGATGCCGGGCCGGCCGATCCTGGTGCCACCCGGCGCACTCAACGGTCAGTTGGCTCAGCTCGAAGGCCGGAGCGGGACGCGCCAGGGAACACCCTCCAGCACCGGCGCCCCGGCGAACATCGCCGCCGCCGCAGAGCAGCGCGTGCAGACCTCCGGTCTCAGCCTGCAGAACTCGGGGGCGCCACCGACCTCGAACGACCAACGGTCTCTGCCAACCCTCGGGCGCGGCCCCGACAACCTGACCGACCGCACCGCCAACGCCCTCAGCAACGCCACCGACGTGCAGCAACAGCAGCAGGCGATCGCCGATGCGCGGCAAGCCACCGTCGGCACGCGTCAGACCACCGGCGGTGACGTTGGCCCCACGCCCACACCCTCGCCCACGCCGCCAACCACCGTCCTGGTCTCCTACGGACGCTTCCTGCGGGAGGAGCCCTTTGTCGTCGGCTCGTTCAACAACCAGACCTTGGCCGTCACGCCGAATCCACAAAACAACGTCGCCCTGCGCTCGCCCAGCCCGACGAGCAATGGCCAGGTGGTGTTCACCCTGAACGATGGACGCAGCGTCACCCTTCCCTGGCAGCCGACCAACATCGTCTTCCCGGTGGCCGTGAACGATCCGGCGTTCGGCCCCTTGGCGGGCGTCGGCCTCGTCAGCCCGCGCAGCGAGTATTTCGCTTACCTGCTGTTCGATTCCAGCAACCGCCGGATCGGCCTCGTGGGCGGCACGCCGACCACCTTCGCCCAGTTCCCCAAGACCGGCTTCGCCGAGCATGTCCTGCTCAACCTGAGCAGCTTCGGCACCGTGCCCTTCGCAAGCGATTCGATCGGTCTCAATCCCGATCTCGCCGGCAATGCCGCGATCTCGACCTTGAAGTCGGCCTTCTCGCCCAACGTCGCGCTGAATGTCGGCGACCCGCTCCCCAATGCGCAACGCGCCGTCGCCCTGCAGGCGACGGTTTCGGTCGCCGGCCAGGGATCGAGCCAGAAGTCCTATATGGGCGTGTTCATCGGCCAGTATTTCCGCGACGCCACGACCTCGTCGGTCGCGCTGGCCGGTCGCTACAACGGCACCTACCGCCTGGGCGCGGATCAGCCGATCGGCCGTCTGACGTCGGCGGCGTCGACCATCGACACCGGCGTGTCGAACGGGATCTATGGGGCCGACGCCTCGGCAATGTTTCTCACGCCGGACTCGGTGACGACCACCTACACCGACAACGGCACGACCGTCACCGGCGCGACGACGGTGCGCAGGCCGCAGGCCTCGTTCGACCAGCCCTACACCAACCTGAACGGCTCGCCCTACTACGCGGTCAACGGTGCGGTGCGCATCGATTCGTCCGACAACCCATCCCAGCCGGGGCCGCGGACCGATCGCACGATGAACGGATTCGTGGGTGGCCTGGTCGAGAAACAGGACAGTGCCGGCAACATCACGATCCGGCGGATCGGTGGCGCCGGCGCGGAGCCGAGCAATGTCGTGGTATCGACCTCCGCCAGCGCCAACCGGGCAGCGGCGACCTTCACCGTCGGCAACTGGGATACCGGCACTTCCGCCACGTTCCGCCTGGGCGGCAACACAGGGGCGAGCTATGCGACCAGCGCCTTCATCGACGACAAGAACTGGGCGGTGGCGGATCGCCCGGCGGACCAGTTGAACAACACGACCAGCGTCACGGTCGGCGCCAATACGTCGACAGGCGCCGATGTGCAGTCGCGGACGGTGGCGGTCTCGTCGGGCGCGGCCTCACTGGCCAGCTTCTTCGCCGCTTCGGGCGTGACACCCTGCGCTTGCAACTTCATGAGCTGGGGCGTCTGGGGTGGCGACATTCGCTACAATGCCAACAGTGTCTACAACCCCAACGGCCGTGATCGTCTGAACCTCGCGAGCTTCGTGGTCGGGACGATGACGCCGCTCTCGCAATTGCCCAATACCGGCAGCGCGACGTATAGCGGCCATGCGTTCGGCAACGTGCGCAACGGCGCCCAGAGCTACGTCGCGGCCGGAACCTACACCAACAGCTGGAACTTCGCGTCGCAAACCGGTGCCGTGACGATCGGCAATTTCGACGGGGCGACCTACAACGGGACGACGGCGCTGACGGCCGGTACCGTGCAGTTCACCGGACCGATCGCCGGCGCGGGACGCACCGGCTCGGTGAGCGGCGCCTTCTTCGCCTCGCCAACCGACCCCGCCAAGGGCCAGGGCGGCAGCTTCGGCATCCACGGGCCGGGCTACAAGGCCGGCGGCACCTTCGCCGGGCAGAGGCCGTGAGACTGCGGCCCAGCGAACCGTATCACGGCATCCTCTTCGGCAGGGTATGAGGCGCCAGAACCTGCTTCACCGCATCGACATGCTGCGGTCTCCCCTGCTTGTCGCTCTGATCGTGCTTGCGGGCGCCCTGCTGCTGCGCAGCATCGACCCAGCGGCGTTGACGCGGCTGCGCGACTTCGCGTTCGACAGCTATCAACGCCTGGCGCCGCGCGTCTATTCGCCGACGACGCCCGTGCGGATCGTCGATATCGACGAGGCGGCGCTCGCCGAGTTCGGCCAGTGGCCATGGCCGCGAACCATCGTCGCCCGCCTGATCGACCGGCTTACCGAAATGAACGCGTCGGTGATCGCCTTCGACGCCGTCTTCGCCGAGCCGGACCGCTCGTCGATCCGCCGCATGGTACGCGACCTCGTGGCCTATACCGATCCCGAAACCGTACAGAAGCTGGCCGCCGCGCTGCAGGACAACGACCAGGTGATGGCCGATGCCGAGGCGCAGTCCCGAGTCGTGCTCGGCTTCGGTTTCGATCTCAAGGGCGGGCAGCGAGCGCCACGCAAGTTCCACGGCATCGCCTTCGCCGGCGACGATCCCAGCCAGTTCCTGCCGCTGCAGGCCGGGATCGTGAAACCGCTCGATATCCTGGAAGCAGCAGCCAAGGGCAGCGGCAGCGTCAATACCGACATCGAGAGCGTGGTGGTGCGCCGCGTGCCGATGCTGTTTCGCGTCGCCGGCCTCGAGGGGCTGTTCCCCGCGCTCTCGCTCGAGGCGCTGCGCGTGGCGCAGGACGCCAACGCCTATGTCGTCAAGTCATCGGGGGCGAGCGGGGAATTCGCGTTCGGGCAGCGCACCGGCATCGTCGCCATCAAGACGGGCAATCTGGAGATTCCGACCGACGCACATGGCCGGGTGACGCTCTACGATACCGGCCATCAGGATGCGCGCTTCGTATCGGCCCGATCGGTGCTGGCGGGCGAGGTCCCCGCCGACCGGATCGAGGGCAACGTGGTGTTCGTCGGCACCAGCGCCATCGGCCTCAAGGATCTGCGCAATACGCCGGTGCAGGATGCGGTGCCCGGGGTCGAGGTACATGCCCAGCTCGCCGAGCAGATGATCGAGCAGAAATTCCTGGCACGCCCCGACTTCGCCGACGGTGCGGAATTCCTCTACCTCGCCGCCATCGGCCTGCTGTTCGTCTGGCTGCTGCCGCGGCTCAGCGCCAGCCGCATGGCCGTCGTCGCCCTGCTCTTCATTGCGATCGGCATACTGGTGCCGTGGTTCGCCTATTCCCGTTACCAGTTGCTGTTCGACCCGATCTACCCGCCGGTCACCCTGGCGGCGATCTACATCGCGGGCTCGGTGACCGCCTTCATGCGCACCGAACGCGAGCGCGCCGACATTCGCAACGCCTTCGGCCTCTACCTGTCACCGGACATCGTCGAACAGCTCGCGCGCAATCCGCGTCTCCTGCAGCTCGGCGGCGAGCAGCGCGAAATCACGGTGATGTTCACCGACGTGCGGGGCTTCACGACCATTGCCGAGCAGTTCGACCCCCACGGGCTGACGCGCTTCATGAATCGCTTCCTCACGCCCATGACCGATCTGATCCTGGGGCGGCGCGGCACGATCGACAAGTACATGGGCGACGCGATCATGGCGTTCTGGAATGCGCCGCTTCCGGTGCCCGGCCATGCCGCACATGCCTGTGACGCCGCGCTGGCCATGCAGGCCCGCCTGCGGGAGCTGAACGACGAGTGGCGGGTCGAGGCCGCAACGGAAGGACGACGGCACATCGCCGTGACGATCGGGGTCGGCCTGAACACGGGGCCGGCCTCGGTCGGCAACTTCGGCTCGGAGCAGCGCTTCACCTATTCGTGCCTCGGCGACGCCGTCAACCTGGCGGCGCGCCTGGAGAGCCAATGCAAGGCTTATGGCGTCGGCATCATCGTCGGCGCAACGACACAGGCCCAGATCGACGGCTATGCGACGGTCGAGCTCGACCATGTCATGGTCAAGGGCAAGACCGAGCCCGAGCGCATCTTTGCCTTGCTGGGCGGCACCGATCTCGCCGAGCAGGCCGGCTATCGGACGCTTGGAGAGCGGCAAGCGAGGTTTCTGGAGGCGTATCGCGCCGGCCGGTTCGTCGAGGCTCTGGAGCTGGCGCGAGCCTGCCGGACCGCCGCCGGCGGGATCGATTGGCAGCAGGGCTACTACGCAATGATGGAGGAGCGGATCAACGCCTACCTCCTCGATCCGCCGTCCGATTGGACCGGCGTGCATGTGGCGAGCGAAAAATGAATCGTCTCGTATCGAGGCCAGCCGTCGCAACTCCCGCCAACGAAAAAGGGGCCGCGATCTGGTTCGCGGCCCCTCTTCTCGTCGCTCACTCCCCGGCGTCAGTGCGCCGCGGGGGCGGGTGAGGTTTCCGGCAGCTCGTCCTCGTCCGCCTTCTTGTGATGATCGGCGGCCAGCATGACGTAGACGGCCGGCACCACGAACAGGGTGAAGAGCGTGCCGATGGCGATGCCGGTCGAGATCACCAGACCCATCGAGAAGCGCGACACCGCACCGGCGCCCGCCGCGGTGACGAGCGGAATGACGCCCAGCACCATGGCGGCCGTCGTCATCAGGATCGGCCGCAGTCGGATGCCGGCGGCGATCTCGACGGCTTCGCGCTTGGACTTGCCGGCCTGCTGCTGCTCGTTGGCGACCTCGACGATCAGGATGCCGTGCTTGCTGATCAGGCCCATCAGGGTGACGAGACCGACCTGGGTATAGATGTTCAAGGTCGCGCCCGGCATGTTCATGGTGCTGAGCACCATCAGGAAGAACAGCGCCCCGGCGATCGACATCGGCACCGAGATCAAGATGATCAGCGGGTCGCGGAAACTCTCGAACAGTGCCGCCAGCGACAGGTAGATGATGATCAGGGCGAAGGCGAAGGTGACGATGAAACCGCCCGACTCCTGGATGTACTGCCGCGACAGTCCGCCATAGTCGACCGAGTAGCCCTGCGGCAGGGTGCGCTCCGCCAGGTCCTTGAGATAGTTCATGGCGTCCGACTGCGAGACACCCGGGAAGACCACGCCCTGGATGGTGGCGCTGTTGAGCTGCTGGAAGTGGTTGTAGGTCTCGGGAATCGCCTTGGTCTCGATCTTGGCCACGGTCGACAGCGGCACCGAGGTGCCGTCGGCGGCGGTGATGTGATAGTTCAGCACCTGCTCGACCTGAGTGCGCGACAGGCGTTCCACCTGCGGGATGACCTTGTAGGAACGGCCGTCCAGCGCGAAGTAGTTGACGTAGCCACCGCCCAGCATCGAGCTCATGGCGCGGCCGACATCGTTCATGTTGAGGCCGAGCTGCGAGGTCTTGTCGCGATCGATCACGATGGTGGCGAGCGGCTGGTCGATCTTGAGGTCGGTGTTCAGGAACATGAACCGGCCGCTCTTCAGCGCTTCCGCCAGGAAGGCCTGGGCAACCTCGTTCAAGGCCGTGAAGGAACCCGTGGTCTTGATCACGAACTGCACCGGCAGGCCGGTGCTGCCCGGCAACGGCGGCAGCTGGAAGGCCACGACCTGGGCGCCCGCGATAGCTCCCGTCTGCTGCTGGATGATCGGCTGCAGCTGGTTGGACGTCGTGGTCCGCTGATCCCATGGCTTCAAGGCCATGCCGGCGATCGACTGGCCGGGGACGTCGATCTGGAAGACGTTCTGCGTCTCGGGATGGCTCTTGAAGATGTCGTAGACCTGCCGCGAGTACATCAGGCGCTGGTCGATCGTCGCCGTCGGCGAAGCGATCGACAAGGTCAGCACGATTCCCATGTCCTCCTGCGGCGCGAGCTCGCTCTTGGTCGACGTATAGAGGAAGTAGATGCTGCCCAGCATGAGCACGGCGAAGGTCGCCGTCACCGGCACGTAGTTCAGGCTGCCATGCAGCCACTTCACGTAGCGGCGATGGAACCAATCGAAGATGCGGTCGATGGTGGCGATCAGCCGCGCCTCCCAGCCGCGATCGCCCTTCACATGCGGCTTCAGCATGCGCGAGCACATCATCGGCGACAAAGTCAGCGCGACGACGGCCGACACGGTCACGGCACCGACCAGCGTGAAGGCGAACTCGGTGAACAGCGCACCGGTCAGGCCGCCCTGGAAGCCGATCGGCACGTAGACGGCGACCAGCACCACGGTCATGGCGATGATCGGCCCGCCGAGCTCACGGGCCGCCTGGATCGAGGCCGGGATCGGCTTCATCCCCTCCTCGAGATGGCGGTTGACGTTCTCGACCACGATGATGGCGTCGTCGACCACCAGGCCGATCGCCAGCACCAGGGCGAGCAGGGTCAGCAGATTGATGGAGAAGCCGAAGGCCAGCATCATCGCGAAGGTGCCGACCAGCGACAGGGGAATCGCGATCGTCGGAATGAAGACCGAGCGCGGCGAGCCCAGGAAGATGAAAACCACGAAGGTCACGATGAGCAGCGCTTCGACGAGGGTATGGACCACCTCGTTGATCGAGCTGTTCACGAACTCCGTCGAATCGTAGACGACCTGCCCAACCAGCCCCTGCGGAAACTGCGAGACGAGCTCCGGGAAGATGGCCCGGACGCCCTTAGCCACCGTCAGCAGGTTGGCCGAAGGGGCCACCTGGATGCCGATATAGACCGCCTTCTGGCCGTCGAAGCTCACCGACGATTCGTAGTCGTCGGAGCCCAGCACGACGTTGGCGACGTCGGAGAGGCGCACGATGGCGCCGCCCTGCTGCTTCAGCACCAGATCCTTGAAGCCCTTCAAGTCGATCAGGTTGGTCGAGGCATTCAGCGTGACCTGGACCATCTGGCCCTTGGTCGTGCCGACGCCCGCGATATAGTCGTTGTTGTTCAGCGCGGCGGAGACATCGGCCGCGGTCATGTTGTAGGCGGCGAGCTTGGCCGGATCGAGCCAGGCGCGCAGTGCGAAGTTCTTGGCGCCGAGAATCTCGGCCGTCTGCACGCCCTCGACCGCCTGCAGGCGGGGCTGCACGACGCGCACCAGGTAGTCGGTGATCTGGTTGGCGGCCAGCACGTCGCTCTTGAAGCCGAGATACATGGCGTCGATGGTCTGGCCGACCTTCAGCGTCAGCACCGGCTGCAGAGTGCCGGGCGGCAACTGGTTGATCACCGAGTTGATCTTGGCGCTGATCTCGGTCATCGCCCGGTTGCCGTCGTAGTTCAGGCGCAGATTGATGGTGATGGTCGAGAGGCCGCTGACGCTGGTCGACGTCATGTAGTCGATGCCGTTGGCCTGGGCGATCGCCTGCTCCAGCGGCGTGGTGATGAAGCCCGCCATGATGTCCGGCGCGGCGCCGTAATAGGTCGTCGTCACGGTCACGATGGCGTTCTGGGTCTGCGGATACTGCAGCACCTGCATGGAGCCGAGCGAGCGCACGCCCAGCACCAGGATCAGCAGGCTGACCACCGTCGCCAGCACCGGCCGGCGGATGAAGATATCTGTGAAGCTCTTCATGGCGGTCGCCTCTTATGGCTCGATCGAGCGCGGGGTCTTGGCGTCGTCCTTCGGCACGACGGTATTGTTCACGACAACCGGCGCGCCGTTGCGCAGCTTCATCTGACCGGAGCTCACGATCGTGTCGCCGTCCTTGACGCCCTTCAGGATGGCGACCTGGTCGCCGCGCGTGGCGCCGGTCTCGACAAAGACCTGGCGCACGGTAAGCGTCGGCTTGCCGTCCGGCCCCGGCGGACCCTTGCTGTTCTCGTCGACGACATAGACCAGGTTGCCGTAGGCGTTGTAGACGATCGCCGTTTGCGGCAGCGTCATTTCCTTGTGCGGCGCGCCGATCGCGATATCGACTTTGGCGAACATGCCCGGCAGCAAGGTGTGGTCTTCGTTGGCCAGCGTGGCGCGCACGCTCACGTTGCGTGTGCCGAGTTCGACCCGGGGGCTGATCGCCGAGATATCGCCCTCGAAAGTCCGATCCGGAAAGGCGTCGACCCGTGCCGTCACCTTCTGGCCGACCTTGATCTGCGACACCTGCTGCTGCGGCAAGAGGAAGTCGACATAGATCGGTGTCACGGCCTGCAGGGTGACCACCGCCGTGCCGGACGCGAGATACTGGCCGAGGTCGACCAGACGGATGCCAAGCTGGCCCGCAAACGGTGCCTTGAGCGTCTTCTGGTCGACGATGGCGCGCTGCTGCGCCGCCAGCGCCTGGGCATTCTTGAGGTTGGCGGCGTCGGTATCGACCACCTGCTGGCTGACGGCCTGCGCCTTGAACTGCCTGAGGTCGCGATCGTAGGTGATCTGGGCCAGTTCGGCCTGCGCCTCCAGCGCCTTCAGCTTGGCGACGTCGTCGTCGTTGCGCAGCCGAAGCAGGACCTTGCCCTTCTCGACCACATCGCCGGACTGGAAGTTGATCTCCTCGACAGTACCCGGCAGCTGCAGCGAGAGGTCCGCGCCGTTGAAGGCACGCATGGTGCCGACCGCCTGGAGTTCCTTCTGCCAGTCGGTCGAGGCCACCTTGGTCGTCGACACGGTCTGCGGCATGTTGCCCATGTTCGCCATGAAGGCCGCGACCTTGCCGTCGACGAAGAACTTGAAACCGAAGACCCCACCCAGCAGGACGCCGACCAGGATCAGCATGATGAGCATTCGCTTGATCATCGCTCTTACTCCGTTGCGGCCCCAGCTACGCGGGCCGCCAATCGCCTAGTGACCGGCCCGCGGCAGCTTGATGTCCTGCACGGGCGGAAGGTTGAATCTGTCGGGCTTGCCCAGCGACTTGGGATCGACGTCGCTGCGGTTCCACCAGCCGCCGCCCAGCGCCTGGAACAGCGCTGCGGTGTCGCTGTAGCGCGCCGCCTGGGCGCGCAGGCGGTTGATGCGGGCGTTCTGGTAGGTCGTCTGGGCGTTGAGCAGGATGAGATAGTTGACGGCGCCCAACTCGAACTGCTGCTGCGCGAGCTGCAAGCTCGCCGCCGCCGTGTTCTCGGCCGCTGCCTGCGCCTTCAGGGCGTCGGCGTCGGTCTGCAGGGCGCGCAGCGCGTTGGCCACGTCCTGGAAGGCGAGCAGCACGGTGCTGCGATACTGCGCCGCCGCCCGGTCGAAGGCTGCGACTGCCGCGCGCTTCTGGTGCTCGAGCGTGCCGCCGTCGAACATGACCTGGGCGACACTGGCGGCCAGCGTCCAGATGCCGGTGCCCGGCGAGAACGCCGTCTGGAGACCGCCCGACGCCATGCCCAGCAGCGCCGTGATGTTGAACTGCGGCAGCTGGTTGGCGATGGCGACGCCGATATTGGCGCTGGCCGACTGAAGCTGCGCCTCGGCGACCCGCACGTCGGGCCGCTGTTCGACGAGCTGCGAGGGCAGGCTGAGCGGCAGCTCGGTCGGCAGCTTCAGCTTGGCGAGATCGAAGGTCTCGCCGCGATCCTGGTCCGGCCGGCGACCGAGCAAGGTCATGAGCTGGTTGCGCTGGATGGCGAGCTGCTTCTGCAGGGGCGGCAGGGTCGCCTGGGTCTGCGCCAGGGCGGCTTCCTGCGCCAGCACGTCGGCGCGCGAAGCACCACCGAGATCGAATTGCCGGCGCACGACGCCCAGCGAATCGCTCTGGATGCGGATGATGTCCTGGGTTGCCTGGATCTGGGCACGCAACGACGCGATATTGATCGCCGCGGCCGCCACGTTCGAGGTCAGGGTGAGGTAGGTCGCTTCGAGCTGGTAGCGCGCGACTTCGGCCAGCGCCTGCTGCGATTCAACCTGCCGGCGGATGCCGCCGAACACGTCGACCGAATAGGAGACGTTGAGCGACGCCGTCGTCACGCCGTAGATCTGCGTGGCCGCCCCCAGCCCCTGCTGGAAGCCGGTGGCCTGCTGCTGCTGGCCCCCGGCGTTGCCACTGAGGCTCGGGAACAGGCCGCCTTGGGCGGCGAAGAAGTTCTCCCGCGCCTGGCGCAACGCAGCCTGCGCCGCGTCGAGGTCGGGATTGGCGCGCATCGCTTCCTCGACCAGGGCATTGAGTTCGCGCGACTGGAACAGCGTCCACCACTGGCCGGGAATGTCCATGCTCTGCACGAAGCTCTGCGCCGAGCCGCCGTCGGTCGGCGCCGATGAGGTGCTGGGTGCCAGCGATTCCGGCGTGTACCTGTCGGCCGTCGGCTTCTCGGGCCGTTCGAAATCAGGGCCCGAAGTGCAGCCGGCCAGGAACGCGGCCGCCGCCGCGACGGCAATCGGGTGTCGCCAACGGGTCATACGCTTTTCACTCCTGACAGATTCGCTTGGATGAGGGGGCGAACGATCGACTGGGTCTGCTCGCGGATGAGCGCCCGGATGGTCTGCACCGTGGCCTCGTTCAGCTCGGGCATGTTCAAGGTCTGCAGCGCGCTGTTGTGGCAGAAGACGACGACCTGCCCGATCAGCGCCATCGTGCGCAGCACGATTTCCGGATCGTCCGTCGGCTTGCCCAGCAGGCGCCCGACGAGATCGCGGCACGGATCGAAGATCTGCTCCATGCCGTTCTCGTGCAACGCATCGAGCCCCGGCGTATGCTCGACCTCGGCCCGCGCAAACAGCAGCCGCTTGCTCGCGATCTGCGGGCCAGACGTCACCAGCGACACGAACGTTTCCAGCATCGCACACAGGAGCTCGAGCAGGTTTTCCGGCTGGGTCTCCTTGTCCGCGACGGCCGCCCTCACCTGGGGCGCCAGCGGCGCCATGTGAGTCTCGGTCTGGCCGATGATGTCGCCGATGACGGCGCGGTACAGGCCTTCCTTGCTGCCGAAATAGTACTGGATGGCCGGCAGGTTCACGCCCGCCCGCTCGGCGAGCGCGCGCGTGCTGGCCCCTTCGTAGCCTTGGGCGGCAAAAATCTCGAGGGCCGCTTCCAGGATGCGTCGCCGCGTGTCTTCGCCCCGGGTCTGGGTTTTGGGACGCACACGGATGGTTGAATCGGACATGAGCCCTTGCTCAGCGGAAGCGAGGGCGCGAATTAATATCTATCGATCGACTGTGTCAATCGATATAGTTTCCGCAGACTTACCGCAAGCTTCGGGTGAAATCGAGGTTGGGCGCCTCGTCGAGCGTCCAGAGCTGCGCCAGTAACCGGCCAGCGCCTGCTTCACCGATCACCGGGACTGCAAGCTCACGGAACTTGGTGTCGAGGTCGGCGTCCGACAAGGGGAGGTCCGGATCGCCGACGCGATGCGGCTGAAAATGGTCCAGCACCCGGCCGTCGGCGAGCTGGACCGCAAGTCGCGCCGCCCGCTGGCGCGGGAACAGCGCATCGATCTCGGGATCGAGCGCGACGGTGATGCGCTTCATCAGCGCCCCCACGATCGGGTCGCCAAGGCGCTGCGGCGTATAGGCGTCGAGTCGGATACTGCCATGCGTCAAGGCGCTGGCGACCAGGAACGGCAGGCTGAACTTGGCAGCCGCCGGCGTGCCGTGAAGGTAGTTGCCGGTAACGTCGACCGTTGCCGAATAGCCGCCGACATCGATCGAACGGACGTCGTCCGCAGCAAAGCGATGCTCTCGCTGTAGTGCCATCGCCCCGTCGATGGCTGCAAAGGCATGGCCGCAGCAGCCATGGTTCTTCACCGTCATGCGCCTGACATTGTAGGCGCGGCCAAGGTCGGCCGTGGCGGCGTCCCAGTCCGGCCCATTGCTCATCGCTTCACCCATGCCGCCAACCGCATCGAGGATCGCCGGCGCCCCCAGCAGCCCGTGCTCGGCGGAAAGCGCGGCCAGAACGCCTGCGTCGGCGGCATGACCGGCATGCAAGGGCTTCGACAGCGAATCGCCGCGAAAGGCCTGCTGCAGCCCGGCGGCAAAGGTCGCCACCGACGCCAGCGCATGGCCTTGCTGGCGTCCGTCGAGGCCGGCCAACAGGCCGGCCGCGGCCGCGGCGCCGAACGGGCCGATCGTCCCGGTATTGTGCCAGTACTTGTAGTGTGCGCGGCCCATGGCGGCGCCGATGCGGGTCGACACCTCGTAGCCCGCGATCACCGCGCGCAGGAAGGCCTCACCCGAGGCGCCGCGCGCCTGCCCAACCGCCAGTGCCGCGGCAATCGTCGGGCTGCCGGGATGGTAGATCGCCGGCGCATAGATGTCGTCGAACTCCACGGTGTGCGACGCCGTGCCGTTGATCAGCGCCGCCGTCCGCACCGCCGCCTTGCGGCCCAGCATCAGCGTCGCAGCACCTCGATCGAGCTCGTCGGCCAGCGCCTTCTCGAGCATCGTCGCCGGCGCCTCGACCGCGCCCGGCAGGGTCGTGGCATACCAATCGATCACGCAGCGCTTGGCGGCATGGATCGCTTCGGATGGCAGGTCGGCCGTCGACACGGTCGCGGCATAGGCGCCGAAGCGCTCGAGGGCGGTCTGGGTCATGCTTCCGTCTCTGCACGCCGCCTTCGGACATGGCAACGTCTTCTCGTCGCCCGCCTCGTTCATCCTCCTCTCCCCCGCGTCGGGGGAGAGGCCGGGTGAGGGGGAAGTGACGGATGTAGAGATCACAGGCGCTCGCCCGCCGTGACCGCCCCCTCACCTAGCCTCTCCCCCGAAACGGGGGGAGAGGAACATGAAAACCAAAACGGATGTGAGACCTACTGCGCCGGCAGCACGGTCGTCGGATCGATGGTCTTGCCGGCGCGGCGGACCTCGAAGTGCAGGCGCGGGCTGGGTGCGCCGCCGGACTCGCCGGCCTTGGCGATGACCTGGCCTTTCTTCACCGTGTCGCCCTTCTTGACCGACGCCGACTCGTTGTTGCCGTAGGCGGTAATGTAGCCACCGGGATGCTCGACGAGGACCAGATTGCCGAAACGCGCCACCTCGTTGCCGACATAGACGACCTTGCCGTCGCCGGCGGCCTTCACCGAAGCGCCCTTCTCGGCCTGGATATCGATGCCGTCGTTCTTCTGCCCGCCGCCGGCCGAACCGTAGCTGGTCAGGATCTTGCCGTGCAGCGGCCAGGCGAAGCGCGGGGTCGTCGCAGGCACAGTGACCGACTGTGCCGCCGGCGCCAGCGGCGTCGGCTCGCCGGCAGCCGGTGTGGGTGCCGCCGAACGGGGCGCCTCGTTTTGGCCGGGCGCCGCCAGCGCCTCGCGCTTGACCGGGCCCGGCGTATTGGGA
>Ga0209933_1000880_pt1 | contig 39934 bp, 38 predicted proteins | sample ThiBiot_300_biof_FD_183944 | JGI IMG/M metagenome (GOLD analysis project Ga0209933, IMG submission 183944) | Wastewater bioreactor microbial communities from Cape Town, South Africa - Thiocy_cont_300_biof (SPAdes) | ecosystem: Engineered > Bioremediation > Thiocyanate > Unclassified | place...
TCGATATGATCGACGTCCGGCTTCTGCATCATCTCGAGGAACTGCCGCGCGTAGGCCGAAAGACTTTCGACATAGCGGCGCTGGCCCTCGGCGTAGATCGTATCGAAGGCGAGCGACGATTTCCCCGAACCCGAGAGCCCGGTGAACACGACCAGCGCGTCCCGCGGAATTTCGAGATCGACGTTTTTCAGATTGTGCTCACGCGCGCCGCGCACGTGAATGGTCTTCATCAATTCGGAGCCGGGACGGGCGGCCAGCTTTTTTGTCGGTGATTTCATGGGGCAACGGTCTAGCCGAAGGGTGGGGGGCGCCGCAATGCGACCCCACGCGAGCGACCGAAAATGATGCCGGGATGCCCCATTTTCAAGGGTTCGCGTCAACGGTCGCCACAGACGCAATCCGCCGGGAAGACGGGAAAGCCACAGCGCCTGCTGTTTCCTCCCGCCAAGTCGCGGAACCGCCGCGCCTTTCCCTCTCCCGCCCTTCCCGGGGGAAGCTCAGGGCTAGGCGCAGCCGTTGCACTGCGGCTTTTTACAAGTCTGCCGGTTGCTTCACTGCCTTCACGGGCAGCGATGGAAGCGCCCATTAAGGGGAGCGGAGAAGTGGCAGAAGATCATCGCAGGCAATCCCCTCTCCCCGTCCTTCACGAGGAGAGGGTTAGGGTGAGGGGCAGCTCGAGGCACCGCAGGTTGCATCCGGGTTTCGCCACGCAACAAGGCAGAGCGAACCGCCGCTAATTCCCCTCCCCCTTGCGGGGAGGGGTTAGGGGTGGGGGTAACGCGCCAGGCGTTATGCGTTGGAACGACCGCGACACCTTCCGCCGCCCCGGACGACTACCTCCACGCGCTGCCCGCGAATTTCGCCAACAATCCGCCAACCTTCCACCCCACCCCCAACCCCTCCCCGTGAAGGGGAGGGGAGAAGGGCGGAAGTCTCTCTGCCTGCGGACTGCCCGCGAACTGCTTCAAAGTTCCAAGGGGAGCGAGAAAAGCGACGGCCAAATCCGCAGCATTGAAGTGAGAGGAACAAGCGAAATCCGAAGCATCAAGCGCGTGGAAAAAGCGGAGGGCCAATCCGCCACATCGGCCCCCACACAACTCATGCGCAATCCACACGCGCCATCACGAACGGCGTTCGCTCCGGCACCCGTTCACACGGCTGTCAGCAAAACGACGCCATTCAGCCTTGACGCCATCCTATGGGTTTCGGAAACTTTTGCGGGCTTGTTATCAATGAGGGCACTGGAATGAGCGACGCTCCGTCTCTGCTGAACATTTCGCACCCCGCGCATCCGGTGAACCGCACGCTGACGCTCGTCAAGCTGCTCGTGCTTGCCGTCTCAGTCGCGGCCGCCGTCCCGACGGCGCGCAATCTCTACTTCTCCTGGAAGAACGACGTGCCGTTCAACCAGGTCGATCATCGCCTTGCGCAGGCGGCGCTGCTGGAGAAGAATTTCGGCTGCAAGATCGATTATCGCGCGCTCGTTACGCAAGGCTCCGCGCGCGTCGAGGTCGGAAGCTGCCCGAAGACCGGCGACATCTCGATCCGCGTGAATGGACCTCGGGGTCAGGTCAATTACGAATGGATCGCGTTCGATCGCCTTCCCAAACCATTGACCTTGAACACCGCGAGCCTGCTCGACCTGATCGTGCCACGCGCTCTCGCCGCAGAAAATACGGCCGACGATCAGCAGTCGTTTGAGGTGGCGCAAGACATGTCTGTTCTTTGCCAGGCAAAATCCGGCGACAACATTATCCGCGTCGTGCAGTCGGGCGGACAATGCGTGCGTGAAACGGTGTCGATTTTCCGCGGCTCTGTCGAGAAGAGCGAAAACGTGCCGTGCGATAAGGCGTGCCCGATCAAATAGTGTCGGCTTGGCGCACGGCGGCGCGCGATTTGAATTCGCATCGCTGTGCGCCTCACCATTCGTCCTTCTGCGGAAGACCGTCAGTCAGATCGTAGTAATCCGATTTCGACGCAACGAAGATGTGCTCGCTGATTTTGAGGCCGGTCGGCGTATCAAGCGTGCCTGCGGTGATGTAGATATCGCCGCTCCCGGTTTGCTTCCAAAACAGATTGCCGCCGCAGCGATTGCAGAAACCGCGCTCGACTGTTTCCGAGGATCGGAACCAGCGCAGTGTCTCGTCAGAAAGAATTTTCAAGTTCTCGCGCGCGCAGGAAGTCATTGCAGCGAAGTTTCCGCTTGTTTTCGCACATTGCGAGCAATGACACGCGAGCACCGGACGGAGCGTGCCGGCAACTTCGAAAATCACACCCCTGCAAAGGCAACTGCCAGTCGCATGCAATTCGCTCATTGAATGCTCGCGTTTCGAACGTTGTCTATTCTCGGTTCCGGAAAGTTAAATGCACCGTATACAAACGATGTGCGACCGTTAAATATTTTTGATCGCATTCTCGCATATGACGTCTTGACGACACCGCATTTGAGGCACAGATTTAAGTGGTGACGGTGCTGCTGTCGCCAATGATCGCAAAGGCATCTCGGCCGATGGGGTCGATGAGCAGCGTTCGTGATGGCGAGTTGTTCGGCGCATGTGGTTTGTAAAGTCCCGTGCGCCGGATGAAAAAGGCGGTAAGCGTGACACGGCGAAACAATCGAGGAGGGAGATGACTCCACCGGATCATTCAACGGGACCTCGAGGATTGACGTTCACGAGGTCAGCAGCTTGACGGGCGCTCTCGAGACTTTGGCCGCGCTCATGACAGCTGTCACGTTCACAATTTGGATCTATCGCACGAGGGCGGCAGCCGTAAAGGTGAGCCAGAGCCTCGCTTCAAAAGCCCGGTTTTAGTCTGGGCACACCATCGAAGGTAAAAACGAACCCCGCGCGCATCCGAGGATGCGGCGGGGTTTAATTTTGGGCGATGCCGGTTGAACTGGCCGAAGAGAGATGCACGAGACGCGCGTCTGAGCGCGGTCACTTTGAAAAATCTTCTCGCGCGTCGACGCACGAGCGACCGGGAACGTCACTGCGCCGGTTGATATTCGCTAACGGTCCAGAGATTGCCCTCTGGATCTTCGAGATCAAATCCCAACACTCCGTCGGGAAACGCAGGCGATGTGCTGCGCCTTAGCGGCCTGAGGATGCGTCCGCCTGCATCGACAGCTTGTCGATAGTGCGCTTCGACGGCGTGCGAATTCGCAACAAGGCAGATGCAGGTTTTGCCGACCTTTGCCCAAGGTCCGGTGCGCGGCGTCCTCGAAACGAAAATCATTCCATTGCCCCAGGCGAGCTCCGCGAACTCGGGCTCGCCACTCGGTCCGTTGTAGGAAGCCTTGGTTTGGAAGCCGAGCGTGGAGATCAGCCAATCGACGCCAGACTGCAGATTGTCGTAATAGACGCCGGGGATCAGAGACGGGCCGATGGCTGGAGCATTCATCATCGTCTCCTGCAAAACAGGTCAGGCCGGGCCGCCGGCTCGATGAAGCGCAGTCCCCTTAGCGCAAAACCGACACTCAATCCTTGTGATTGGTGATGGCGACGAATGTGTCGTCGTTCTGGCAGCGGCGCTCGTGCATCAGGAAGTCATAGTAGCCGCAGCGCCCGTGGCCCGGATACTCGCGGCAGGCGCGCGGGCGCCCATGATAAATCGTGCAGCGGCGCTCTTTCGTGTCGAAGAATTGGCAGATGCGGCCGTAATGCTTGTCGCCCTTGCGGCGCATCAAATATTTGTGCCCGTGGCCTTCGCGCGTATAGCGCTTCTTCGCTGTATTGAACGTCACGTTGAAATATTTCGCGAGGCGTTCGACGTCGCGTTTGTTGAGCGCGATGACCGGATACGAGCAGCAATATCCCGGGCATTTCAGACAATTATAGTAAGCCATCTGCGGCTTTGGTGCTCCGGTCGTGCGCGGCGGCCGCGCGTGAAAAACAAACCATCGCCTTAGACCATGGCATCCGCCAGTCAAGCGGCACCAAGGCAACGGGCGCCGCTCGGTTCGGATTTTCCCTTGCGCTGTTGCAGCTGCCTCCCTATATTAGAACATAAAGAGAACATGATCAGCATGGAAAGCGTGGACAACGGTAAATGATCTGAGGAAGCCCGAAGTCCTAGCCTCTAATGTCGGTTGAAGATTCTGCGGTGATGCCGCCGATACAACTAAGATGCCGCCGCGTTCATTTCAGATCAGTCCGAGATGAACCGGCCGATGACGCAATCCGCGTCTGAAGTTCAAACATGTTTCAAGGAGACTGCGAATGGCAGGTTCGGTCAATAAGGTCATTCTCGTCGGCAACGTCGGCAAGGACCCCGAAATTCGCCGCACGCAGGACGGGCGTCCGATCGCCAACCTCAGCTTGGCGACGAGCGAGACGTGGCGCGACAAGCAGACGGGCGAGCGCAAGGAAAAGACCGAGTGGCATCGCGTCGTCATTTTTAGCGAACCGCTGTGCAAGGTCGTCGAGCAGTACGTGAAGAAGGGCTCGAAGCTCTACATCGAAGGCGCGCTGCAGACGCGCAAATGGACCGATCAATCGGGCGCCGAGAAGTACTCGACCGAAGTCGTGCTGCAGGGATTCAACGGCACGCTGACGATGCTCGATGGCGCATCCGGCGGACGTGGTTCTTCCGTTGGCATGCAGGAAAGCGGACCCGATTACGGGAACGACGGCGGCTTCGGCTCGAGCGAGCCGCGCCGGGTGTCGTCGAAGTCCGGCGGCGGCGGCTCCAAAGGCGGTTTCGACAAAGCCCTCGACGACGAAATTCCGTTCTAAGACGAAATTCTATTCTAACAAGGCTAGTCGCTCATGAGAGAGGATGAATGGGATTAACAGATTACGCAAAGATTTATGACCTGCTGAAAAAACTCGGCAACGTTGAGGCGCAGGAAACCATCATGGATCTTCGCGAGGATCATTTGCGCCTCAGAGAAGAACTGCAATCGCTTCGCGAAGAAAACAAAACCTTGCGCGAAAAAGGTGAACTGGCGGAAACGCTCATTTATGATTACGTCTACTACTGGCGGCAACTTACTGACAGAAAAGACGGTCCCTTCTGCCAAGTCTGTTATGACAATAATGGCAAGCTAATAAGATTGCAGCCAGGGTATGAGGTGGGGACTTGGAATTGCAGAGCATGCAAGGCGCACTTCATTGACAAGAACCACTCGTCGCCACGCTCTGATAGTGGTCCGATAAGCGGCGGCTGGATGTCGGTGTAGCGAGTCGCTTCGCAGGCTTCGGCGTTCGAGAATGACGAATGTGGTGCAATCACCTCGTTTTAATGCAGCGTCACCGATGTGGGCTTGAAGGTCTCCTCCGACTGCCCCTCGATGAACAGGTGGCGCACTTCCGGAAATCGCGATTTGATCGCAGCCTGCAAACGCCCCGTCGCGTCTTCCACCGTTCGCGCGCTGATGCCGTCCTGAAAATCGACGCTCGCCGTGACCAGCACGTCGTTCGGGCCGAGATGCATCGTGCGAAGATCGTTGATCTTGCGAATGGGCTTTCCGGTGCCGATCTCGCCGGTCACGATCTCGCGAATGCCAGCTTGCACCACGCGTGACGCCGCCTCGCCGACGATCAGCGATTTGATCTCGATCGACATGAACGCCGCGACGCCCGCAAGCAGCAGACCGATGAGGATCGACGCAACGCCGTCGGCTTTGTCGAAGCCGCCGAGATGCGCGACGAGCGTGCCGAGGAGAGCGATCGTCAGGCCGAGCATCGCCGCCATGTCTTCAAGCACGATGGCGAACAGACTCGGGTCCTTCGAGCGGCGCAGGGCCTCGACGAATCCGTTCCTCGCTTCCGGCCGCGCATTGAATTCGCGCACCGCTTTGAAGAGCGAAAAACCCTCGAGGATCATCGCCACGGCGAGGACCGCGTAAAGAACTTCCACGTTCTGCAGCGGGTGCGGATCAAGGATTTTCAGCACGCCTTCGTAGATGGCCACGCCCGCGCCGAGCGAGAACAGAACCATCGCGACGATGAAGCTCCAGAAGTAGATTTCCTTGCCGTAGCCGAACGGGTGCTGCTCGTCCGCCGGGAGCTTGGAGCGCGCAATGCCGAACAGGAGCAATCCCTGATTGGCCGTATCGACGAGCGAGTGAATGGCTTCCGAAAGCATCGCGGAAGACAATGTCCAAGCCGCCGCGACGAACTTCGCGACCGCGATCCCGAAGTTGCACCCCAGTGCAATCAGAACGACTGATCTCGACCCGCCCGACGCCACGCTCACCCTCCGTATTTCTGGGCGGCCATGCGTAGCCGAAACGGCCGGGAGGCGTCTACTGCCAAAGCTTGGCTGACTTAACGCCCCGGTGTCGACCAATGCCGTCGTGGCGCACTATCAAAAACGGCGACACAAATGGCGGCGCACCTGGACCCGGCCGCCGGTTTTGCCGAAGTCCTGCCCTCTTCACGTCATGGCCGCGGAGGCGGCCATCCACGCGACGAGAGGCGGTCGCGAGCACTCAAGACATGACGGACACGAACGCCTTCGGAGACCGCCAAGCGCCTGCGCAGGCTAATCACTTCGACTTCAAAAACTCGACGATATGCTTGCGTGTCGCGGCGTCGGTGATGCCGTTGAAGGGCTTCATGTTGTTGCTTTGCACGACGCTGTCCGGGCTCGCGATGAACTTGTCGAGTGTCGCCTCGTCCCAAGTGAGGTTCGCCTGCTTCATCGATTGCGAATAGGCGTAGCCTTCGACCGCGCCGGATTTTCGCCCGACGATCTTGTGCAGGTTTGGTCCGAGCCGGTTGTCGCCTTCCTTCCACGAGTGACAGGTACGGCAATTGTTATTGAACAGCTGTTCGCCGGAAGTTTGGTCGGCAGCGAACGCAGCTTGCGAGAACACCGCTGAAAGAACCAGCGCGGCCGCAATCAAAAACATATGCATTTGACGTTTCCTTCATCGACTGCATCCGCCGCACGGTCGCGGTAATGCTGGATGGAAGAAAAACGCAAAAAACCCCGGCGCCGTTCCGCGCCGGGGTAAACATGCAGACCACAACGAAAATTCGTGCGTATGCGCGTCAGTTCTTCGGAGCTTCGGCCGGAGTTTGAGCTGGCTGCGCGGCTTCCTTCGCCTTGGCGAGCGCGTCCTGAGCCTCCTGCTTGGCCTTCTCGAGCGCTGGGCCAGCCTTTTCCTTCGCCGACTCGTAGGCTTCCTTCGCGGTCTCTTTTGCTTTCTCGTAAGCGGGGCCGGACTTGTCGCGAATTTCTTCGCCCTTTTCGGCGGCGCGCTGCAGCCAGCCCTTCGGCGGATTGGCGCGCTTATACGCCGGAGCGGCGGTCAGTGCTTCCTTCGTCGCTGTCGGCAGCGTGATGACGATGCCTTTCTCCGCCGCTTCGATGTTGAGCGACGGCAGGCTGACCGCAACCTTCTTCTCGCCGACGCCGAGGAGACCACCGACACCGACGATCGCGCCGATGATCTTGTTGTCGCCGTCGACGATGAGATCTTCGATGTCGCCGATCACCTTGCCGTCGCCGTTATGGACGTTGACGCCGATGAGACGGTCCTTCGCGAGATATTCCGTCGACTTCTGCTCGGAGAGGAAGACGTCGTCGGCAAGCGCCGGAAGCGTTCCGGCGGAGAGCATGAGGAAGGCGAGAGCGAAGAGTTTTGGGCTCATTGAGAGTTCCTTTTTAAGTCACGCGCGGGGCTCCCCGGCGCCGCGCCGCCGGTTCAATCAGGACCCACGAAAATCCCGAATCTGCACGATTGAGCAAATAGTCTCGGACTGTGTCCGGATGAAGTCACGGAAACGCCGCGCCGCGTGCAAGGCGGGACAAGTAACATATTGAATATACGTACGAATTTTTCCAGCGGGATTTCGCGTCACGTCGCCGCGCTGATAGCTTTCCGGCGCGCTTTCCGATATGGTATCCAGCATCATCCCGCGCCAGCCGAACGTCCGCGCTGCAGCCGCGATCTGCCTCCAAGAAAGTTGAGACTTTGACCGACAATAGCGACGACGAAAGACCGGCTGGCCGCGAGCCGAGCGACATCCGCCCCGTCTCCATTTCAGACGAGATGAAGAAGTCGTACCTCGACTACGCGATGAGCGTCATCATCTCGCGCGCGTTGCCCGATGTCCGCGACGGTCTGAAGCCCGTGCACCGCCGCATTCTCTTCGCGATGAACGAGCTCGGGCTCGATTGGAATAAGAAGTACGTCAAGTCGGCGCGCATCGTCGGCGAGGTGATGGGCAAGTATCACCCGCACGGCAACCTCGCGATCTACGACGCGCTCGTGCGTCTCGCGCAGGATTTCTCGATGCGCGTGCCGCTCGTCGACGGGCAGGGCAACTTCGGCTCGATCGACGGCGACCCTCCGGCGGCCGAACGCTACACGGAATCGCGTCTCGCCAAGGTCGCGAGCTTCCTGCTCGACGATCTCGACAACGATACGGTCGACTATCGCGACAACTACGACGGCACCATTCAGGAGCCGTCTGTTCTGCCCGCCAAATTTCCGAACCTGCTCGTCAACGGTGCTGGCGGCATCGCGGTCGGCATGGCGACGAACATCCCGCCGCATAACCTCGGCGAGGTCATCGACGCCTGCATCGCCGACCTCGACAATCCCGAGATCGGCATCGACGAGCTTTCGCAGATCATTCAGGGCCCGGATTTCCCGACGGCCGGTCTCATTCTCGGACGCGGTGGCATTCTCTCGGCCTATCACAAAGGCCGCGGCTCGATCATCATGCGCGCCCGCGTGACCGTCGAGCACATCCGCAAGGATCGCGAAGCCCTCGTCGTCTCCGAAATTCCCTATCAGGTGAACAAGCGCACGCTGATCGAAAAGATCGCCGATCTCGTGCGCGACAAGAAGATCGAAGGCATCTCCGATCTCTGGGATGAATCGAACCGCGAAGGCATTCGCATCGTCATCGAGCTGAAGCGTGATGCGGTCGCCGATGTCGTTCTGAATAACCTCTACAAGTATTCCGACCTGCAGACGACGTTCGGCGCCAACATGCTGGCGATCAACGGCGGCCGTCCGGAAAGCCTGACGCTGAAGGATTTCATCTCGGCGTTCACGAGCTTCCGCCAGGACGTCGTTACGCGCCGCATCAAGCACCTGCTGAACAAGGCGCGCGATCGCGCTCACGTGTTGGTCGGCTTGGCGATCGCCGTCGCCAACATCGACGAGGTGATCAAGCTCATTCGCTTTTCCGCGTCGCCCGCCGAAGCCAAAGAGCAGCTGATGGCGCGCGACTGGCCAGCGAAAGACATGGTGCCGCTGATCGAGCTGATCGCCGATCCGCGCCACAAGGTGTCGGCGACGGGAACCTATCGGCTTTCGGAAGAGCAGGCGAAGGCCATCCTCGAACTGCGTCTTGCGCGCTTGACCGCTCTCGGCCGTGACGAGATCGCTGACGAGTTGAACAAGATCGCCAATGAAATCCGCGAATATCTCGCAATCCTCGCGTCGCGCGCTCGCGTCGTCGACATCGTCAAGGGCGAGCTGCAGGCGATCAAGGACGAGTTCGCGACGCCGCGCAAAACCGAAATCGTCGACATCGAAGGCGAGGTCGAAGACGAGGATCTTATCCAGCGCGAGGATTGCGTCGTCACCGTCAGCCACAAGGGCTACATCAAGCGCGTGCCGCTCGCGACCTATCGCGCGCAGCGTCGTGGCGGCAAGGGCCGCTCCGGCATGTCGACGCGCGACGAGGATTTCGTCACGCAGCTGTTCGTGACGTCAACGCATACGCCGGTGCTGTTCTTCTCATCGCGCGGCATGTGCTATCGCATGAAAGTCTGGCGCTTGCCGCCGGCGTCTCCGCAATCGCCTGGCAAAGCGCTCGTCAACCTGCTGCCGCTCGCGCAGGACGAGGTCATCACGTCGATCCTGCCGCTGCCGGAGGATTCCTCGACCTGGAGCGAGCTTGAGCTGATCTTCGCGACACGTTCCGGCAATGTCCGGCGCAACGCGCTCGCCGACTTCGAGAGCATCAATCGCAACGGCAAGATCGCGATGAAGCTCGACGAAGGCGACAGCATCGTGCAGGTCGCGATCGCCAAGCCCGATCAGGATGTGCTCTTGACCAGCGGTAACGGCCAGTGCGTGCGCTTCCTCATCAGCGATGAAATCCGCCTGTTCAAGGGGCGCGACTCGACGGGCGTTCGCGGCATCAGGCTCGGCGACGGCGACGAAGTCATCTCGATGGCGATCCTCGATCACTTCGAGGCGTCCGCCGAAGAACGCGCCGCCTACCTGAAGCAGGCGAGCGCTCTGCGTCGCTCGGAAGAAGCCGAAGACGTCGAACCGGTCGCGGAGGCCGACGCCGAGGAAGTCAGCGCCGAGGCGGTGACGCTCAGTCCCGAGCGCTTCGCCGTGATGCAGGCGGGCGAGCAATTCGTGCTGACCGTTTCGAGCAAGGGCTTCGGCAAGCGATCCTCGTCGTTCGAATTCCGCACGTCGGGTCGCGGCGGCAAGGGCATCGTCGCGATGGTCGTCAACGATCGCAACGGCCGTTTGCTCGCGTCCTTCCCGATCGACGAGAAGGATCAGATCATGCTCGTCACCGACGGCGGCCAGCTGATCCGTTGTCCCGTGGACGGCGTTCGGATCGCGGGCCGCAACACCCAGGGTGTGCGCATCTTCAAGACGGAAGCCGAGGAAAAGGTCGTTTCCGTCGAGCGCATCACCGAGGACGAGACGGACGAGGGTAGCGAAGGCGTCAGCCCATAAGCAGGGGCTTGCCTGCGCCGTGCAGCCGGATGATCGCTTCGCTGAGCGGGCACTTCGCGACGAGTGCCCGCCAGTTGCGGATCGAGACTTGAAACCGGCCGCGGCGCTCGATGATGCCGTCGCTGACGAGCGACGACAGGATGCGTGATACGGTATCGGGATTGAGCGCGAGATAATCGGCGATGTTGTAGCGCGTCAGCGGGAGATCGAACGAGATCGCGCCGCCCGCCTGCATGCCGATATGCGCCCCGATCTCGACCAGAACGGCCGCGATCCGCTCCTCCGAATTCAATCCGGACATGGCCGCAATGTGCAGTTGGGCGCGCGCGTTCTGAACCTGCGGCAGTAGGAAGAGCGCTTTGCGAAGTTGCGGGTTCTGCTCGGCTTCTTCTGCAAGCGCCGTCATGGTCAGCTTCCAGAATTCCGAAGGCCGCTGCGTCGTCAGCGTCAGTTCGGGCAGCGGCGCCTGCAGCTCGGGGATCAGAACGTCTCCCTCATAGAGAAGCGTCGTGACGGCGTGGATGTCGGCTTGCGCCGTGGTCTCGATGCAGACGACGCCGCGAGCGACGATATAGACGAAGCCCGATCCGAGCGCGCTGACGGCATAACGATTGCCAAGCCGCACGAGCTGCGCACGCTTTTGCAGAGACGCGAAGATGTTCGCTCGGTCGCCCGATAGCATGCGGTCGATGATTTTCGCTGCGGTTTCATAAGACGACATAGTGCAGGGCTCGCAGCGATCGACCTCGTTAGACGTTTCTTATCGACCGGTCGCCTCCGCATGATTTTGATTGAAATCAACAAAATTCGTGGCGTGAGCGTCACACGCGAAATTATCGCGTCCATCGTCTGATCTCCGTCAGAAGTCGGCGCGGCAGCATCGTAGGCACGTTGCTGCGCTGCATCGATAACGTTTCTCAGACCGGCGAGTTGCTCGCGATTCGCGGTGGGGACTGAGAAGCAAATGGGGGTTAGGAAAATGCAGAAAGAAGCAATCGGCGTGCTTCTTGCGCTTGGGTTATCGATGATCGCTGCGCCAGCAAACGCTGGCAATTATAGCGGAGACGCGCTGGTGCGCGTACAAGGCACCGTCGTCGTTCCGGACTCGAGCGCGAAGGTAAATATCGATCCGAACGCCAGTGCCGACGTCAGCACGGAAGTTCTTCCGACTCTGACGTTGACGCACTTCTTTACCAAGAACATCGCGGCGGAGTTGTTCTGCTGCTTCGCGCGTTTCGAAGCGGAAGGTAAGGGATCGCTGCGCGGCACGGATCTCGGAAGCTTCTGGACCTTCCCCCCGATCGTAACGCTGCAATATCATTTCGATCCGGTCGGCGGCTTCAAGCCGTACCTCGGCGCGGGCGTTCAATACATCCACTACTTCGACGGCGGCAAAAGCGATCTCGACGGCGCCAAAATCAAGCTCGATGACTCATGGGGCTTCGCGCTGCAGGCAGGCGTCGACGTGGAACTCGGCCAGGGCTGGTACTTCAACGCCGACATCAAAAAGGTCTGGCTCGATACCGACGTTTCCTGGAAGGGCACGGACGTCAAGGCGAACGTGACGGTCGACCCGCTCATCGTCTCCGTCGGCCTCGGCTACCGTTTCAATCTCGCCGATATTTTCGGATCGCGTTCCGAGTATACGGCGCTGAAATAAACGCACGCGCGACACAACATTCATTTCCGAGAGGCCCGGCGACATCCGGGCCTCTTTTTTGTTTGCACGATCTGGAGAGCCGAACGCGTTAAGGATTATGAATTGATTGAACTTTATCGGATCGGCAAATTCCTCGCCAGCCTTAACGCGCCTTTCAGGCTTCTCTGGCAGAACACCACGGTCGAGTAGTGGGGCCGTCCCAATGAGTATTGCGTCTTTCGCGATTTTGCCGAAGCCGATGTGGGAGGTCGCGTGGGTGTACCTGCGCGCCGGAATTCCCGAGCTTTGGAACCGTTCGGCGCGCCTCGCTTGGATCATCATGGCGACCTGCGCGGTGCTGCTCGCAGTCCTGTCGGTCGCGATGGGCTTTCATTACGCGCCCTATCTGCTCACTGCCCAGTTCGTCATTCTGCTCGCGATCGCAGCGGCGTTGACAGGCGCCGGCTGGCTTCGTCCGGCGCTGATCATGGAAATGGCCGCGATTCTGATGGCGACGTTCCTCGTCGTGCCGCCGCTGTGCTCCGTTCTCGCTGCCTTCGCTATGCCGCTTCAGGATGCGGCGCTGGCCCAAATCGATCGCCGCATGGGCGTCGACTGGGTTGCGATCGCGTTCTGGTTCCGCGACCACCCGCTGCTTTCGCGCGTGCTGTGCGACGTCTACGCCAGCAACCTCTGGCAGCCCGTCGTGTTGATCGTTGCCTTGACCGCGACCGATCCCCAGCGTTTGCGCGTGATGATCACCGCTTCCGCCATCACGCTCGCCATCACGATGTTCGGATTTTTCCTGTTTCCCGCGATGGGGCCGTATTGGCACTTCAATTTCACGCCCGCCGACTTTCCCGACGCGGTCAACGTCATGCCTTGGGAGCAGCCGAAGTTCATCGAAGGCTTGCGCAACGGTTCGCGCGAAATGGTGTTCAGCGGCATCGTCGAGTTTCCGAGCTATCACGCGGCGTCCGCCATCCTGTTCGCTGTGGCCTGGCGCGGTGTGCCGGTCATCGGCGTGCTCGGCATATTGCTGAACGTGGTCATGTTCGTCTCGACCGTCCCGGTCGGCGGCCATTACCTCATCGACCTGTATGTCGGGGCAGCCATCGCCCTGGTGAGCCTCGGCCTCGCCAAGTGGTACTATCGTGCGACGGACCGCATTCCCCCGCTCGAAACTTGGACCCGCACCCGGGATGGCCGCCGGTTCCTGGCTGCGTTGCGAAAACGCCCGATTGTCTCGGCGCTCATCAAGCGGACGCTTAAGACCTCCTCTAAAGAAGCGGCGACGGCTTGATCTCGGATCGGTTGCGCCCTTACAAGCGATCATGATCCGCATCGGCTTCTATTCCGGCTCCTTCGACCCCGTCACCCTCGGGCACACCGACGTCATCCGTCGGGCCTCGGGCCTGCTCGATCGATTGGTCATCGGCATCGGCGTCAATCCCGGCAAGTCGCCGATGTTCACGACCGACGATCGCATCGCGATGCTGCAGGATGAAGTTCGTCCCATCGTGCGCGATACGAAAACGAAAATCGAGGTCGTGACGTTTTCCGGTCTCGCCGTCGATGCCGCGAAGGCCAACCGCGCCACCGTGATCGTGCGCGGCCTGCGCGACGGCACCGACTTCGATTACGAAATGCAAATGGCGGGCATGAACGGCGAGATGGCGCCGGACATTCAGACGGTTTACGTCGCGGCGTCCCCGCACGTGCGCCACATCGCAGCCAACCTCGTGCGCGCGGTCGTCTCGATGGGCGGCGATCCTTCGCCGTTCGTCTCCAAGGACGTTTTGAAACGGCTGAAGGCCAAGGCTGCCAAATCCAAGTAACGTCACGACGGACAACGCCATGTCGAAAAGAGCCGATCTATTGACGCTCGTCCGCGCCGTTCCGATCGGCCGCGTGACGACGTTCGACGTGCTGGCGCAAAAGATCGGCGAGCCCTTGGCGCTCGTTCAGTCGCTGATTGCGCATTTGTCCGAAGACGAGCGCGAGTTCGTGCCTTGGCATCGCATCGTCGCGAAGGGCGGCGCGATCGGGCGTGGTCCGCATCGCGATCAGCAATTCGCCCGCCTCGTGCGCGAGGGCGTCCAGGTTCTGCCGGCGGGCATCGTTCACGACATGCCGCGCTTTCTCGTGACGTTCGACGGCGCGCCGCAGCACACGCGTAAACCTGTCGAACCCGCTCCGGAGCCCGCAGCGCCGCTCAGCCGCTCGCGCGGCATGAAATCCCATCGCTAGCGACGGTCCGGCCCGCCGAAATCCCTGTGCAAGCGCCGCAGCCCTGTCCAAGGGTTGCGATCAGGCCGTCAAATCGCCATAAGGGCGGCAACACTGCCGGCCGCAACGACAGAGCGGCTCCGCCCGCCTCTGGAAAACCTCCAAGACATCATGAGGAGCGCCATGACCCGCTATCTATTTCTTGCCCTCGCGTCCGTATTCGCGATGACGTGTCTCGCCGGAACGTCTGCGCGCGCCGCAGGCGACGATCTCGTCATTGAGCTGAAGACCGGCAAGGTCGTCATCAAGCTCCGGCCCGATCTCGCGCCGAAGCACGTGGAGCGCGTCAAGACGCTCGCCGGCGAAGGTTTCTACAACGGCCTCAAGTGGCATCGCGTGATCGATGGCTTCATGGCTCAGACCGGCGATCCGACCGGCACCGGCATGAGCGGCTCGAAGCTGCCCGATCTCCCCGCCGAATTTTCGCAGGAGCCGTACAAGCGCGGCTCGGTCGGCGCGGCGCGCACGCAGGATCCGAATTCGGCGAACAGCCAGTTCTTCATCTGCTTCAACGACAGCGGCTGCGCAGGTCTGACGGGCCAGTACACCATTTGGGGTCAGGTCGTCTCGGGCATGGAGAACGTCGACAAGATCAAGCGCGGCGAGCCGGGCTCGGGCACCGTCGAGGATCCCGATACGATGGTCAAAGTTTACGTCCAGTAGCAAAACTCCCTTTCCCCATTCCTCTGCGCTTGGAGTGGGGAGAGGGAACGAAATCATGAAAGGAGCCCACAAGTGGCTGACTACAAAGACCCCGAGAACACGCTGCTGATCGAAACCAGCAAGGGTCCGGTCGTGATCGAGCTTCGTCCCGATCTCGCGCCGAAGCATGTCGAGCGTATCAAGACGCTGGCGCGCGAAGGCTTCTACGACGGTATCGTGTTCCATCGCGTCATCGACGGCTTCATGGCGCAGACCGGATGCCCGCAAGGCCGTGGCACCGGCAGCTCGAAGCTTCCGAACCTGCCCGCAGAATTCAACGCCGAACCGCACATTCGCGGCATCTGCTCGATGGCGCGCGCACAGAATCCGAACTCGGCGAACAGCCAGTTCTTCATCGTGTTCGACGACGCACGCTTCCTCGACAAGCAGTACACCGTCTGGGGCAAGGTGATCTCGGGCATGGAAAACGTCGACAAGATCAACAAGGGCGAGCCGCCTGCGAGCCCGGACAAAATGATCACCGTCCGCGTCGCTTCGGATGCAGCGTAATGACGGACTCTTGTGACACGACGAAGGGCGCGCTTTGCGGCGCGCCTTTTCTCATTCTCGCCTGGGCAGGATTGGCGGGTGCTGCGGGTGTCGCGCTCGCCGCCGCCGCGTCCCACAAATACCCGAGCGCGTCACTGGCCACCGCCGCGACCATGCTGACGCTGCACGCCGCCGGGGCCGTCGCCCTGATTGCCGTGGCGTCGCGCACCGCGCGCTCATGCCTTTGGCAGGCCGTCGCCGCCTTGATGCTCGCGGGAGCTTCGATATTCTCGGGCCAAATCGCGTATCACACGATCTTCGATGACGCGTCGTTCCAGATGCTTACGCCTATTGGCGGTACGCTGATGATCGTGAGCTGGCTCGTCGTCACGCTGCTTGCGCTCGCGGGAGCATGGCGTAGAGGCTGACACGAACGCGATGCGCACCGACCTTTTCGACTTCGAGTTGCCCGATAGCGCCATCGCGCTGCGTCCCGCCGAGCCGCGGGATTCGGCGCGCCTGCTGGTCGTGCATCCGGTAAAGGGCGGTTGCGCGCGCGACGATGCCGATCTTTCCGATAAGACGGTTAGCGATCTGCCGGGCTTGCTCAATCCGGGCGACGCGCTCGTCTTCAACGACACGCGCGTCATTCCGGCGGCGCTCTCGGGCGTGCGTACGCGCGGAGAGGTGCAGGCGAAGGTCGATTTCAATCTGACGAAGCAGGTCGGAGACAGTTCCTGGCGCGCCTTCGCGCGTCCCGCGAAACGTCTCGAGGTCGGCGATCGCGTGCATTTCGGCCACTCAGGCGAAAGCTGCTTTCTCGGCGCACTCGACGCGACCGTTTCGGCGAAAGGCGAGGCAGGAGAAGTCGAGCTGGCGTTCGACTATTCGGGGAGCATTCTCGACGATGCGATCCGCGCGGTCGGCGTGATGCCGTTGCCGCCCTACATCGCGTTGAAGCGTGGCGCCGATGATCGCGACCGCCAGAGCTATCAAACTGTCTACGCGAAGAATGACGGGGCCGTTGCCGCGCCGACCGCCGGGCTGCACTTCACGCCCGAGCTTTTCGCCGCCCTCGGCGCGCGCGGTATCTCTCGCCATTTCGTGACGCTGCACGTCGGACCGGGCACATTCCTTCCCGTGAAGGCCGACGACACCAGCGAGCACAAGATGCACAGCGAGTGGGGCGAGATCTCCGCCGAAACCGCCGCCGCGCTCAACGAAACGCGCGCCCGCGGTGGCCGCATCGTCGCCGTCGGCACGACGTCTCTGCGCGTTCTTGAAAGCGCCGCAGGCGACGACGGACGCATTCCGGCCTGGTCGGGCGATACGTCGATCTTCATCACGCCCGGTTATCGCTTCAAAGCCATCGACGCGCTGATGACCAACTTCCACTTGCCGCGCTCGACGCTGTTCATGCTCGTGGCGGCCTTCTCCGGCCTCGGCACCATGCGCGCCGCCTACGGCCACGCCATTCACTCTGGCTATCGCTTTTATTCCTACGGCGACGCCAGCCTGCTATTCCCCGCGGATGCAGAGCCTAGCACCTGACCGATGACAGAACGCTTCGCCTTCCATCTCAAGACGACAGACGGCCTTGCGCGTCTCGGCGAGATCACGACCTCGCGCGGTGTCATTCGCACGCCGGCGTTCATGCCAGTCGGCACTGTCGCGACGGTCAAGGCGCTCTATCCCGATCAGGTGCGCGACGCGGGCGCCGACATCCTCCTCGGCAACACCTATCATCTGATGCTGCGTCCCGGCGCGGAACGCATCGCGCGCCTCGGCGGGCTGCACAAATTCATGCGCTGGGATGGACCGATCCTGACCGACTCCGGCGGCTTCCAGGTGATGAGCCTCGGCAAGATTCGCAAAATCACGGAAGAGGGCGTCGCGTTCCAATCGCATCTCGACGGCTCGCGTCACATGCTGTCGCCCGAGCGCTCGATCGAAATCCAGTGCCTGCTCGGGGCGGACATTCAGATGCAGTTCGATGAATGCATCGAGTTGCCCGCCGAGCGCCGCGAGGTCGAGCGCGCGATGGAATTATCGTTGCGCTGGGCCGAACGCTCGAAGCGCGCCTTCGAGGCGCAACGTGCCGCTGGCGGTGCGCATGCGGGGCAGGCGCTGTTCGGCATCGTGCAGGGCGGCACCGACGCTGAACTCCGCCACCGTTCCGCGGCAGCGCTCGTCGATATGGAATTCCCGGGCTACGCCGCCGGCGGTCTCGCAGTCGGCGAAGGCCACGATGCGATGATCGCGACGCTTGGGCAAACGCTGCCAGCGCTTCCGACCGACAAGCCACGCTACCTGATGGGAGTCGGAACTCCGCTCGACCTGATCGAGTCCGTCCGTCTCGGCGTCGATATGTTCGACTGCGTGATGCCGACGCGAAATGGCCGTCACGGATACGCCTTCACGTGGAACGGCGCGCTCAACATGCGCAACGCCAAGTTCGCCGAGGACATGAGCCCGCTCGACGAACTGAGCTCATGCCTGGCCGCGCGCGACTATTCGAAGGCCTACGTGCATCATCTCATCAAGTCCGGTGAATTCCTCGGCGCCATGATCCTGTCGTGGGTCAACACGGTCTTTTATCAGGACCTGATGGCGGCGATGCGGGACGCGATCGCGCACGGCCGCTTCGCCGAATGGGCCGACGAAACGAAAGCGCGGATCACGAAGCGGCCTGCTGCTCCATAGCGGCATCCTTGCTCTCGCGATGCGCGATGCGTTCGCGATGCACGAGATAGATGCCCGACGCGATGACGACGCTCGACCCGATCAGCGTCCAGCGATCCGGTGTGTCGCCAAACACCAGGAACTCCAGCCCGATCATGCTCATCAGCTGGAAGTACAGGAACGGCGAGACGGATGACGCGGGCGCGAGCGCATAGGCGTGGATCAGCAGATAATGCCCGAGCCCGCCAAGCGCGCCGGTCGCGAGCAGCAGCAGCCAATCGAACGCCGTCGCCGGCCACACCCATTCCGGAATGGCGAAAAATCCGCCTGCAACCACGCCGACGAGCAGCGCATAGAAAAGCGTGACGAGCGGCGGATCGACACCTGCGAGCTTGCGCGTCACGATCATGAACAGAGCGTAGGCCGTCATCGATACGAGCGACGCCAGGAACGCCGGATGAAATTCGACGATGCCGGGCCTGACGACGATCAGAACTCCGAGAAACCCCGAAAGGATCGCCATCGCGCGGTGCCATCCTACATATTCGCCGAGTAGGGGGCCGGCGAGCGCCGCCACGAGAAGCGGTGCCAGAAAGGCGATCGAGATCGTCTGGTCGAGACGCAGGTATTGGATGGCGATAAAATTGAACGCCGTCGTCGCCACCATGAACAGCGAGCGCAAAAGCTGTAGCCCGGGGCGCTTGGTTTTGAACCATCCCGGAACCGAGCGCGGCCCGAAGATGATCACCATCAGCAGAGCCTGACCGAGGAAGCGGGCCCAGACGATTTCCGACGTGGGGATACCCTGGTAGCTGCCGAGGTATTTCGCGGTCGCATCGAGGCACGAGAACAGCGAAACAGCCGTGCACATCAGAAGAACGGCTTTGAGGCGGTCAGGCATGGCGGCGCCGTAATTGAAACGGGATGTTTCCGAGCCGAGTCCTATGGCGCCCGGCGGCTGCGGGAACCTCGAAGCACTCACACGTGGAAACGAATATTCGAGTGTCTAAGCGGAACTGTGTGCTGATACTGCGACCATATCGCCGCAGAACACGAGACCGGTGGCATCTAGGGCGTCGCTGCAACGCTTCCGCCCGCGGATTCGGTCAGAGCAGCTGCCAAATGTCGGGCTCAGGTGCGTAAATCTGTCCGGAAAGCCTCACCACGCGGGCCGCGCGCAGCGATCTTTACACAACGCGTGCGCCGACACTTGCGCTCCGGCGAAAAGGCAGGTAACCGGACCCCTTCGGGGGCCCGTAGCTCAGCGGTAGAGCATCTGACTTTTAATCAGAGGGTCGTTGGTTCGATCCCAACCGGGCTCACCATTTCTTTCAAGGCGTTCGCGGACTTCGGCAGGTGCCGAAGTTCGTGGGGTGCGATCGCGGTGCGAACCGGCGCAGCGATCACGCCGCATTCTCCCAACGTCGTGGCGCGGCTCATCTGCCTGCAGCACGATTGTTCGCGACTACAAGAACGAACTCAGCCAGGATTTGATCTTTCTCGAACGCTGCCGTTGGTCACGGTATTGGCGCCGACCTCCATGTTCGAAGAACGGTCTGTCATAGAGGCCGCATTCTTCGCATGGAGCTTTGCGGCCGCACTCGTCAGGCCAGCAACGAACCTCCGTAATGCGGTCGAGTAGAAGTCGTTCCAGGTGCAAATTCTTCGCCGACTTCACGAGGATCACCTCGTCTTTGACCGCCGTTTCTCTGAGATGAGCAGCAAGAGCTTCCACTTTGGCGAAGGCGCGGAACTTACCGCTGTCGATGTCTGCTTGCGGCGCCCGCGCCTTATGCGCCCACGGCCCGACGAAGCAGACTTCATCCGCGACCTGGACGGCGGCAGCGTAGGCATCTCTATACTTCTTTGTGGCGTTACCTGCGTAATCGCTAATCTGCCCCAGGATGAAACGCTTCTTGGGCGCGGTGATGGATCTCAGCGTCTCTAACGGCAGGAAAATGCTGTGATAGGGAGCCTTGGCGCAATCGAGAATTATGTGCGTCCCATCCGGAGTCGTGTGCGGGCTCATGCGCCCGTGAATGGGCGCGAACGAGGCGATCCTGGCGCGAACGGTTTCCGCGGGGACGCCGAGCTCGAGCGCAGACGTGGCGGCGGCTGCGATCGTCAGCCAGTTGTGCGCGCCGAGAAGCTGGGTTTCGAGATCAATCGTGTGGCCGCCGCCGGTCAGCGTCAGCAAGAGCAGTCCGCATACGTCCGTCCGAATGTTTGTCGCGAGATAATCGCCGCCCGTCGTTCCAAAAGTGATTGAACGCGCGCGGGTGCGATCCGCCATGGCTCGTACGTTCGGATCGTCGAAGTTGAGGACGACAAGGCCGTCGTCGGGAACGGCTTCGACCAGTGCCGATTTTTCTTGTGCCACGGCCTCGACGGACTTGAGCGTGGCGTAGTGCTCGATGGCGACGAGCGTAATGATGGCGAGATCCGGCTTCAGAAGTTTCGCCGCTTGAGGTATATGCCCCGGCTTTTTCGTGCCCTGCTCGATGACGGAGTAGCGGGTGTCAGAGCGTAGATTGAGCAACGCATCGATGGCGTGACCGTATCCGTTGCAAAGAAACTGCGATGTGACTTTGGAATGGCCCGCAAGAATATGGGAAAGCAGCGCAACGGTCGTTGTCTTGGCGCTGCTTCCGGTGACCGCGATGATGGTGGCCGAAGTTCTTTCGCGCTTGATCTTCGCGATCGTCTCTCGCGTCCGGAGCTTGATCGTATGCTCAAATGTTTTGTAGTTGCGCGCTAACTGGCCGGCTCCGCCAAACATCGAGCGCCTCCGAAATACATAAAAGAAAGAGATTGAAAGAAATCAGCAGTCGTAAAATGTCGCGCCATTATAGCGATCGCATCTCATCGAGAAAGTTACGGCAGGCGGCTCGCTGTGGATAATGAATTTCCGACGCGCAAGCACACAACCTGCCCCATCAGTGTCGGGAAAGTTTCCACATGTAAGAGAGATCTGAACGGCGATCACGTTCGCATGGCGCAAAGGTTTTGCCGTGAAATACGAGTCCTGCACCAGCATGTCTGGTGCAGGACCGAGTTGAACTGTTTAGAACAACCAGCGCCACGATCCCCACGGATTCGAACGCTGATAGCTGTCGAGCTTATTCTTTTTGAGAACTTTAAATAACAGACTGGCAACCTTGTCGTTGTCCATGTCCATGAAGGGAATGTGCGTGCTCCCCTTGAGGCCGGCATCTTCGGCGAGCTTCAGCACTTCGGCGTTGCCGCCGTACTTGTTGATGAGCTTGGCACAAAGTCGCGAAAGAATGACCTGCTGCTCGGTCTCTGGCCGGTTGTCACCCCACACGAACTGAATCTTCTTCAGCTTCGCGAGCTTTTTGAAATCCTCGAGCGGAACGCCAAGAGGACCGAATGCACAGGCGGGCGTGAGGGCTGTGCAAAGCGTCGGGCTTTCGGGATCGCCGATCGGGAACACGTATCCGATGCTTTCGTAGGTGACGATTCCCGAAATATTACTTTTCGTCGTCTTCGCGGTTGTCTTCATGGCGCGAAGCCCGCCGGCTGAGTTCGTCAGATAAACAATCTGATTTCCGAGCCTGCCGGAGTCTGCGGCGACGGCTGCCGCATCCGTTTCGATCTCGATATTGTAAGCATTGTCGAATTCATCGTAGCGCGCGCCGGTCGCGTTCCACCAATACTCTTCAAGTTTGGGGCTGTTCGCCGGGAACTGAGTACCAGGATAGAACTCGGCGGGCGTCGGGACCTGACCGGCTGGAATCGTCGGTCCGAATTTCCATGCCGTGAAATTTCCCTGATCGCGATTGCTCGGCGTGTAGGTTATTGTTTCGCAGCTCCAGTTGGCACGCCCGACGCGCGGCCCGTCCCAAATATATGTCGGATAATCCGCACGCAGAAGCTTGTCCTTATAACCTTCGCCGCCATCCCAACGGTTTTGCCAGACCTGCGCACTGGAACTGTGCCACAAGACGATGCTCGTTTTGCGCGGATTTATGGGAAGGAAATACTCCACGTATCCATGATCACAGGAAAGCGTGCGATTGGGGGGTGCTGGTGTGTTGGGATTCGCAGGAGGCACATTAAAGTGCTTGCCGCCGATGATGAAGCCACCCGTTTTCTCGAGCACGATCGGATCTATGCGGGACGTGCCGTGAGCCCAGGCCCCCGGTGCTCCCGACAATATTAGAAGTGCCGCGATTGGAAGTTTTAATGTTTTTCTTGCTTCGGCCGAATGGCCGTCAAAATGCGCCATTATTTCCTCCTAGCAATGATTTTGTATGCGAGCGCAAATTGGTTTGAATGACATCCCAATGCGCTGGCGGAGGAAAAGATATGAAAGTGACGGAGGTGGAACTACAACGTTCCTGCGCGTATTGACATCATCCTGCTCCGTATGAAGATTATTTTCGGATATAGATATATTCGCCGATGGCAATTGATCCGATCAGCTGCAGCTTATGAAAACTTTGCGCCGGCCTTGTACTGTTTGGGCGTCATTCCGGTAAATTGACGAAAAACTTTCGTAAAATGGCTTTGGCTTGAAAATCCGTATGTGGAGGCGATTGCAGATGCTGAAAGGCGCGTCGAGATCAGCATTTCCTTGCTGCCATTGATGCGTTCCTTCAAGACGAAGCGGTAAGGCGGCATACCGGTCGTTGAGCTGAATATGCGCGTGAAGTGCGAAGGGCTCATCTCAAGAAGCGCTGCAAGCTCAGCCACGCAAATATGGTCCGTCAAGTTTGCGCTGATGTATTTCACGACGACAGCCGCCTGGGCTTGTGAAAGGCGCATTTCGTGACAAGGCGCGTCCTGGACGCCGTCTGACCGGCTCGCGATGCACGCAAGCAATGCGATCGCGATGGCCTGCTCGAATGCTTCTCCCGAAGGGCACCCTTCCAGAACTTCATCGCGCACAACTGAAAGAATTATCGCAAGTCTCCGATCACTGGTCGCTGGCGAGGAGTTTGCGCTGTCGTCGACGTTAGGACGAGCGCCTAGCCGCAGCGACGTCGATTTTAAATTTGAGCGTGAAAGACTCATTGTCTGAGTTCCCGATTTGCCTGATGCAAATCTTCAACGCCTCGTATGAGCGTTGTCTCGTCCCTTCATCACAGTGAACGTTTTCGCACTAACCAGGCGCGTTGCTGGCGACCAATAGCGATACGCGCAGGCTCAATGGTTATGGCCTGGACCAGAAGTTCTTCGATATTTGACGTGCTTCTTGATCCAAGAAATCAATATATCGGCAACTTGCAGATTGTTGTTGTCCTGCATGAACATGTGGCTGTTACCGCGGATGCCGATGTCCGGCAGGGCAACGAACGTCATGTCGCCACCCGCATCCCGGATCTGTTTTTGCATCGTGATGCAGGCGGCAGGCGGCTGCGGCGTTGTAAAGTGGTCACCGACGACAATCAGGATCGGAATATTTTTCAAGACGCGGATATTCGCCGGCGTCAGATTGGCAAAGCATCCGGTCTCGAGCTGAATGATGCCCCGCACTCCCATCGAGCCCGGACGCAGGGCCGCCATCGTCGGGAATGGGCTGGACTGCGAATGTCCGACCAGGATTGCGCCGCCCAGCTGATTGGCGAGTGTCGCCATGTTATCCGGCGAATTGAACCGCGCATTCGGATCCGTTGGCGTGCAGTTGCCATCCGCGCATGTCGGCGATGAGGCATCGCTCAAAGTCGAGTTCAGATCGGGAATGACCTGCTTGTAGAAATCGAGCGTCGCGCCTTTGCCGATACCGACGGTTTTCATAGGAAAACGCTCGTCCTTGAACGGCGTCTTCGTTGCGTAATCGCCCCAGCGGAACACGTTCCACGCGAACTGGTCGGTCGCGATAAGAATAGCGGGGTTTGACGTGTTTGGAAGGTCGCCGGTCAAAACCTTCTGATAGCGCAGCGCGTCGAACCCAGAGCGGCCGCGACCCACTTGTTCGCCCATGTAGGTCGCGAAGCCCTTTCGCGTAAAATATTCGTACCATCCCATGCGCCCATCAGGCGTGGTTTCCCATGTCTTCGACGTCAAGCAGCAGCCGTGCACGAAAACGATCGGGTATTGATCGGTCGTCCTCTGCGGGATCTGAAACTGAACATACATCTGATTGATCACCGAGTTCCCGGAGTCGGACGCGAAGGTAGGCGGCGAGATGTATTTGGAATCGATGAACTGCGTGCTTCCACCCACAAAGAAGCTCCCCTGGCCACTCAGCGTCAGAGGCGGGGAAGGCTTGATGTCGGAGAGCTGCTGCGCCGAGGAGGGCTGCGAAGACCCGAACGATAGAAGAATAGCGATTGCGCATGCGACCATCATCGAGCGTGGGCGGATCACGACCTGCGAGTCCTCGTTGTTCTCAAATCCGACCAGGGTATCCATTGAAGGGTCTCTCCTTTCGCTTCCTAAGCGGCGCACGCATGCAGCTTTCTCCTGCGGAGCAGCCGGGCATAATAAAGGCGCTCTCAAATTCGGAATCTTCGCGCTGAAGGAATAAAGTTGGTCACCTGCGCACAGAGGTGCGATTTCTTCGCCTGGCTGAGTATCGGTTCGAAGAAGAGATGCAATTTTGAGAGAAATTTAAATTTAGAGAATTGCCGACGGAGAACGTAACAGACAATCAAAATTTTGATCGGTACTCACGCGGAGAGCAGCCGAATTTTCTCTTGAAGCATCGAATGAACGTCGAGAGATCCCGAAAGCCCCACCGGTACGCTAAAACGGATATTGGCGGATTTGCGCCCACGCCGGAAATAAGATCATGGCTGATGCGTTCGAGACGCCGCGATGTGACATAGCTGCTGAATGTCGTGCCGAGCATCGCAAACTGCTTATGCACGTATCGCACAGAAATGCCGAGATTATCGGCCGCCATGCTGGGACACAGTTCAGCATCCGCAATGCGAGCATCGATGAAGCGTACCAACTCGCGCGCATAGTGATTAGAGGCATCTTCGGCAATGCCGTCGGGCCGGAATTCGTGTGAACGCCCACCGCTTATAGGCAAAAGCGCCGCGCATGCGCCCCCAAGCGCCGCCAATTCCTCAGGCTGAGCTGACGAAATATTATGGGACAGGAATGCGAAGCAGCTCGCCAGTGGCGGGATGATGTCGACCTTCGAAACGAGAAGATTGTCGAAAGTCTTGTCGGTTCGTCCGATCCGCTCCTTCGGAATGCAGAACGCGAGGTCTTCGAATGAAGCATCGCCGAGCTTTAAATGCTTCACCGGAAGCGTGCTATCGTAGAGGACGAGGTCACCTTTCTCAGCTGTGACGGTGACGTCATTCTGAGTGACGACAAGGCGTCCGGAAATTACGTAATTCGCATAGAGGCTGCCTTCCGGGCTTTTGGAGATCTCCGATTTGTTGCGCATTCCGAGTAACGGCGTCATCTTTGTGCGCGAGAGAGAGCCGAACTCCCCGGACAATCTGACAATGCGCGCGTTAAAATCCTGGTCCGACTTGTGCTCCATGAACCATGGCATGAATGCAGCGGCGACAATCTCTCGAAACGCAGAAAAGCCGTCACGGGCGGAGTAGAATTCCGTATCGCAGACGCTCACAATCGTCTCGTCGGAATGGCCGCGTTTGCCTACGACGTAGGTCATGAGATGCCCCAGCGATCGTTGCGAACCCGACCGAAACACGCCGAGCGAGGTGTTTCGATGCGCGTCCGTTTTCCTTGGCGCCGCCTATCTAGCGAGCGCCGGCGGACGATGTCACTCGGAAAGCGGCGATAAGACATAATCCGGGCATCAACGAAACCGAAACGCATCATTCCGGACGACGAGATTGCAGGTGCGCCGCGCGGGCGACGGATGTTAAAGCTTTAATCGTTTTTGAGATTAGGTTGAAGCAGATCGGCCGGTGACGCCATGTCCGATGATCCCCGTCTCCTGATCGCATTTTGTCATGCGATTGAACAATCAACGAAAAATGGATTTGAAGTTTTGGATCGCGAAAAGCTGACGGCGATCCATCGCGCGCTCATCACACTCAAGAACCAGATCGAAGACACGCTGGCTCGCCTAGAAGAAAAAGAAAAAAAGCGCCGTCAGTTGCAATAGAAAAAAGGCCGCCCCGATGGACGGCCTTTCTGTAGTTTCGTCTTTCGTGCGTAGGGCAGTATTATTCAGACGGATATAGCAGAACCGTATCCCAGAAATCGCACTTGTAATTCGTCCGGTAGTCTTTGCGATTTGAGGTCGACAGCGGGATGTCCTGAACAAGGTACTTCGCATTGTTGCCGGCGCCGTACTTCGGCCAGGGCGAATTGCCCGAACCGTTCGGATTGCCGGACCACGCGAAGTTCGTCCACGCGGCAACGAGCTGATCGGAAAGCTTCGTTTCCTGACCCGTGAGCTCACGCGGCTGGCCGGTCGTCTGATCGAGGTTCACGCCGAGCTGACCGCCATGCCAGTTGTCGAACAGGAACTGGATGTCGATCGTATGAGCAGCACCCGGTTTGAAGCCCGGCATCTTCGGGAAGTAGTAGGGAGCGTCCTGATACGTGAAGTCGTAGGCATAGGACGTGATCTGCGGAGCCCAGAGATGCAGAACGTGATCGGCCTGGCATTTCTGCGTGTCGGTCTGCACCCGGTTGTAGGCTTTCATCGGATCGTTGCCGAAAGTCGACAGCGGATACTGTGCGAGAACGCGATCAGCCGTTCCTGCCGGGTAAGCCGGAGGCGCGCCGCCAGGACCGGCGTTGCCATTATATGTGGCCTGAAGCGCCGACGTGTATTGGGCGGCAGTCATCGGCACAAACGGCTGGCCGGAGAAGTATTCCGTGATACCGATCGAGAAGTTGGCTTCGTCCTGCACGCGCCCGCCCATCACCGGCATCTTGTTGAACTGACCCGTTGTCCAGGCCTTTTCCGGAGTGATCGGGATCACGGTGCCGTCGACGAACGGCCCGACGATATAAGGACCGTTTGCGTTGGGCGTACCCTGCAGCTGCAGGATGCGCTCAGGCGTCAGATCGCGAAGACACTGAGCCGAAGATTTGCTCGCGTCGGTGCCGCATCCGGCAGCAGTTGCAAAACCCTGCCCTCTGCCGAGTGCTGTTGCCGCTGAAGGCAAAGTCGGCAGCGGACCACTTTCATAGATGGCGCGCGTCAACAGATTGGCGCTCATTGGAGAAAGAACGTTCGCCCCGGTGTCGGTTGCGCCTGCGGATTGTCCGCCGAGTGCAACACGATTGGGATCGCCGCCGAACGCCGCAATATTGCGCTGGACCCAGCGAAGGGCCTGCTGGATGTCCATGATGCCATAGTTGCCGGACAGATGGCCTTCACCGTTCAGCGCGGGATGCGATAGGTAGCCGAACAGGCCCATGCGATAGTTCAGAGTGACGACGACGGTCTCGCGTCCGTCCGGGCCGCCCTGAGCAAGCTTGGTTGCGTCGTAATCGTTCGATTCACCGTCGACGTTGCCGCCGCCGTGGATCCAGACGATAACGCCCTTCTTCTTGCTGCTGCCTGTCGTGAAGACGTTCAGATACAGGCAGTCTTCCGTAACGCTCGTCGGTCCGGCGAATGCGCCGAGTTCCGTGACCTGCGGGCATGTATTGCCGAAGCTCGAACCGTCGCGAACGTTGTTCCAACGTTTGACGGCCTGCGGGGGCTGCCAGCGGAGCTTGCCCACGGGCGGCGCGGCGTATGGAATTCCGCGGAAGACATTGACGCCACTAGCCGACGTACCCTGAACCTGGCCATCGGTCAGCGATACGATGGGTCCGTCGTTGTTCTTCCCCGCCAAGGCCGATGATGAAACCAGACCGGCGGCCAAGAGCGAGCAGACGACAGCGCCTCGCCTCAGCGATGCATGTCGAGCTTCCGACACTATTTTGCTTCGCATTGTTCCTCTCCTCAAATTTTGTGCGCCTCGGCTTGCGTATGTCGGCAAACCATGAGGAGCAGCGGCACTGTTTGACGTGGATGCCGCGGGAGGAATTATGCGGAGAGCAGTTTTTTCGGCGTCGCGTCGAGAGAACTGCATCAGGCATGCGGTGCATGTCGAATGCGCAATCAGCGCATTGCCGTCGCATTGCGTGTAGTGGGAGAAAATCGAATGCAATTGCCGCGATAAGCCGGAATTGAATCAGAGATCGCAATATTAGAATCTGAAAACAAACAAATAGCAATTATATCTCATTTTAAATAATGGGGCAATAAAAAGCGGAGCGCAATTAAATCGCGCTCCGCACGCTTGTCTCAGGAGATTTCAGTACGTCAACTGGGTGTCCCAGAAGTTGCACTTATAAGCATCTCTGAAGTTGGAAACGGCCGTCGTGGAGAGCGGAATATCCTGGACGAAATATTTTGCGTTCTTGCCGGCACCGAATTTTGGCCATGGCGAATTGCCGGAACCATTCGGATTGCCGGTGTTGGCAAAGTTGCTCCACGCGGCGACAAGCTGATCCGAAAGCTTCGTTTCTTCGGCGTTGAGTTCGCGCGGCTGTCCCGTCGTCTGATCGATATTTACGCCAAGATTGCCGCCATGCCAGTTGTCGAACAGAAACTGGATGTCGATCGTGTGAGCGGCCAGCGGTTTGAATCCCGGCATTTTGGGGAAATAGTAGGGAGCGTTCTGATAGGTGAAATCATAGGCGTATGTTGGCACCTGCGGCGCCCAGAGCTGCATGACGTGAAGCTCGCGGCATTTTGCAGGGTCGGTCTGGAACCGCTCGTAAGCCAGCATCGGATCGCCGCCGAAGCTCGAAAGCGGATATTGCGCCGCCGCCGGCCCGGTCACAGCGGCTGCATATTGCGCGGCAGTCATTGGCGCCTGCGGAGGTCCGGAAAAATACTCCGTGATGCCGGTCGTGAATGTGATTTCGTCTTTCACGGCGCCGCCGATAATCGGCATTTTGTTGAAGCGACCGCTTGAGAACGCCTGCTCGGGCGTCAACGGAATGACGCTGCCGTCGACAAAAGCTCCGGCCGTATAAGGGCCGTCGGCATTCGGAGTTCCCTGCAATTGCAGAACCCGCGATACGGGAAGATCGCGCAAGCAGGCTGCGGCCGCAGTGTTGGATCCTGGGCAATTCGCTGCCGTCGCGAACGCAGAGCCCTTCGTCAGAGCGTCATTTGCAGACGGGAGGGTTGAAAAGAAGCCGGGGGAGCTTTGATAAATGGCTCTGTTGAACAGGCCATTCGCATATGGAGAGAGTTGGTTTGCGCCGGTATCGACAGCGCCGGCAGACTGACCGCCGAGGGCTACCTTGTCGGGATCGCCGCCGAAGGCCGCAATGTTGCGCTGAACCCAACGAAGCGCGGCTTGTTGGTCGAGAATGCCGTAGTTGCCCCAAAGATGACCTTCGCCGTTGATCGAGGCATGCGAGAAAAAGCCGAGGATGCCGAGGCGATAGTTGAGCGTGACAACAACTGTCGGAACGCCTGACGGCCCGCCCGTCGCAAGCTTGCTCGCGTCATAGTCATTGGTTTCGCCGTCGATATTGCCGCCGCCATGAATCCAGACGATGACCGGCTTCTTTTTGCCGTTACTGCTTCCGCCCGTCGTAAAGACGTTGAGATAGAGGCAGTCTTCGCTCGTGCTCGAAGGACCCGCGAACGCCCCGAGCTCTGTTACCTGCGGGCATGTGTTTCCGAAGCGAGTCGCGTCGAGAGTTCCTTTCCATTTTTTGGCGGATGCGGGCGGCTGCCACCGGAGCTTTCCGACGGGCGGCGCTGCGTAAGGGATTCCAAGAAAAACATTGACGCCTTTATCAGCATATCCGCGGACCGATCCGTCGACGGTGCTGACGACGGGCCCATCGTTCGCCGCGCCAGCCAAAGTCGGTGCCCCCGCAGCAGCAACGGACAGCACGGAGACTGAAGCGAGTAATGCCATATAACGCGACCGCACGCGGCGCCGCCCTTCAATCGATGACGTATTGATGTGCATGATTCACTCCCTGAAACGCGGCGATCGCTTCACGACAGAGTTGAAAAGGCGCGTCGCCTTTGGGTCGGTGTCTGCCGGCTATCTGAGCGGCCTCTGCCGCGGGGAGTTGTCCATGATCTTTATTGCTGCCGCGACGGCGTGAAGGCCCAAGTTGTTGCAGGAGATGCACGGTGCGAGCGCTCGTTCGCGAAGCATCAGGCTTACAAGGTAAAGCAGGTCCAAGTCCGATTTGGAGCAGACTTCGCGAATATTGGGGACGAATCGGAGAATAATTGTGCGTGCCCTTATTCGCGCACTATTCTTCTCATTTAAAGCAAATGCCGGGGATTTGCTGGCAAGCGCAGATTTTCGGCGGCGCTATTATTTTGCCGGTCGGCTCATGTAATTCCGACGTAGTGCACTACACGCCATGGCTGTTGAGGGGCGAACACGTTATTGAGGCAGCGCTAGCATTGAAAAAAGCAGTGGCGCAAGAACCGCTGTGAGGAGGAGTCAATGACGAGCAATGTTGATGCCGCCTTCCGGCAACAAGGCGGTCATATCCATGTTTGGGATAGCCAATACGGCGCCAAAGCGGAGGCGTTCAGCCTCTTTCGGGAGACGATCTGCACGGCTTTCATGCCCTGGACGCCGGAATTTTACGGACGGGATTTCGTTGGTCGGGTCGAAAGCATCGACTTGGCAAATGGTGCAATCGGCCGTGTCCGCATGAGTCCGATCGTTGCAGTAAAAACGAAGTCTAACATTTCACATTCGCCAATAGATTGCATACACGGCAATCTCATCATCTCCGGCGAACTCAAGGTCGACCAAGGCGGCACGACGAATATCGCGAAGCGCGGCGATCTCATTCTCTATGAGAGTTTTTCACCCGTTACTTTGACCGAACGCCCGGACGCACCGTGCGATAACCTGGCTTTTATCATCCCGACGTCGTCGTTTGCCCACCCGCAGGATATCGATCACAAATTCTCCAACATCCTGGTTCCGTCCGAAAAGTTGAGCGGTCCTCTGGCGGGCTGCCTCACGATGCTTGCACAATCGCTGTGCACGGCTCCCATCGAGGAGATCGCCGCTCTATTTCAGGCGTGCGTCGCGCTATTGCCCGTTGCGATCGGAGCGCCAGATTGTGTCCAGCATCCGAGCGTGCCCAAGAATTACTTGCTGTCCCGGATACTGGACTACATCGGGCAGAACCTTTCCGATCCCGAACTATCGCCGCCGAGGGTGGCGGATCAATTCGGCATCTCGGTTCGCTATCTGCACAAGCTGTTCGTACAATTCGGAACGACCTTCAGTGCGCACGTCACCGCTGAACGGCTGAAGAGAATAAAGTGGGATCTCGAAGTCAGTTCGGGCCGGCGTCCCTCTATTTCGGCACTGGCTTACCGCTGGGGTTTCAACGATCTTTCGACCTTCCACCGGGCTTTCAAAAAGCAATTTGGATGCACGCCGAGCAATTCTCACGCGCGTGACCTTGCCGGAGAATGTGGGATTGGCTTGCTGAACACAGCTCTGGCGCAAAAACGCGGATAGGATAATTAGCGCAATTCGGGGTCCGCGGTCGATCTCGATGCGCAGATAGCGAGCTACGGCCTCGCCGAACGCGCACCGGAGTTGAATGACACGCAACGCGCTAACAAGTGCCCCAGTCATCGCAGGCGCTATCGCCATAGCGGCAGTGTCGTTTTCCCTACTCAGTTTTCCGCTTGCCGCCGCGTCATGTCTTCTCGGATGGACGATGCTCCTCATCGCGCAATCGGACGCAGAGCGATACATTATCCCGGATACACTGTCGTTGCCGTCAATTCCTCTTGGCCTGCTCGTTGCTATTGCTTTCGACGAAACGAACCACAACCCGCCGCTGGTGATTGAGCATCTCGGTGCAGCGTTGGTAAGCACCGCACTGCTCTTCGGTGTGCGGGCGGCCTACTATCATTGGCGAGGACGGGAAGGGCTAGGGCTCGGTGACGTGAAGCTTGGCGCGGTAGCGGGAGCCTGGACTGGCTTTCAAGGAATGACGAACTCCCTCCTGATCGGATGTCTTCTCGCAATCGGATACGTCGGCGTCGTGAGCCTATGGCATCGCCGGATTCCGGGCCGCGGCACGGCGTTGCCGTTCGGTGTTTTCTTCGCGCCCGCAATCTGGCTCGTCTGGCTATGGAATGCGTTATAGACGCCGCCGCCCCGCGCTGGACCGGCGAGCGTAGGCCAATCATCAATCACTTGATGGAGCCGCCGCCGACGACTCTCGGATCTTCGCGGCTCTCGATGCGCGCGTCCCAAGCTGTTGGTCGCGGCGCCAGCGACGCCATTCCGGCGCGCAAGGCTTCCGCGGCATTGCTGGCGTCTTCAGGATTGCGAATGACGATGGGGCGTATGAAAACGACAAGCTCTGTCCGTGTTCGCCCGTTGTCCGTCTCGCCCCCAAGCACGTCGCCGAGATATGGAATTTTATTGATGACCGGGATGCTCGATTTCGATCGGCTGACTTCTTCGCGGATCAGGCCGCCAAGCACAACCATTTGTCCGCTTTGAACGGCGATCGTACTCGTAACGCGGCGCTGTGAGATCGTGGGTGTCAGCGACGTCGCTGCGTCGGACTGGCCAGACGTATTCTGAACGGCACTGACCTCCTGCTGCACTTCCATTGTGACGAGCCCATTGCTGTTGATGCGCGGTGTGACGTTCAAGATCACACCGGTATTCTTGAATTCGATCTCGTTGACAGTCGGCGAGTCAGGATTAATCACGCTTTGCGCCTCGCGGGTGATGATGGGCACCTGATCCCCGACCTCAAGGATCGCCTGCTGATTGTGGAGAACCACGACAGACGGCGATGACACGATCCTAACCGCCGTTTCCTTGGCGAGTGCGTCGAGAATAACGCGCGGGTCCGAACCGATGTTTCCGGCAATGAGATTCAGCCCCGGCATGACAGGCGCAATTGCCAATGCATCGGACGTGCTGAATCCGATGCCTCCGGATTTGCCGTGGTTTTTCTGCAGGAAGAACTGCACGCCATATTGAAGATTCTTGTTGAGCGTCACTTCAGCGAGCGTGGCATTGATCAACACCTGTAGAGGCGGTTGGTCGACGCGATGCAAGATTTGCAGAATTTTCTTGTAGTTTCGCTCTGACGCTTTGATGAGCAACTTATTGTTGCGCTCGTCTGGCGTGACGCGGACCTGATCGGATGATGTGGCTGCCGACGACTGAGGACCCTCGTCAGCAGGTTCCTCTTCCGCCGATGCAAGCGTCGGAGCGCCTTTCAGCGGACTGCCGTTTGACGAACCGGACGCGTCACCGCCGCCCAGACTTGTGCTTCCCGTCGTCGAACCGCTGAGCGGCCCGGAGTTCGAATTGCTTCCCGTCCCGCTCGAGGAGCTTCCGAAGCTGCTCCCGGAACTCGTTCTGGATGCGGCGAGCGTTGGCGCAACTTCCTTTTCCTCAGCGCCGCGGCCCGAGCCTCCTGCCGCGCCACCCCCCGTGAAGGCCGCCATCAATAGGCGCGCCAAGTCCTTCGCTCTGCCGTTTTCAACCCTGTAGACATAATAATTGTCGTCGTCGGCGCCACTGTGATCCAGGCGCGAAATCCATTCGCCGACTTTATCGACGGTTTGCGATCTCGGGGCCAAAACAAGTACGGCATTGAGGCGGCCGATCGTTTGAAACTTCACAAGGCCGCGGCCTTGGCGATCGGTCTGGAATACTTGCTTGAGCTCGCGGATCACGTCATCCGGCGACGCATTGTTGAGCTTAAATATCCCCGCAGATTGTCCCTTCATCCAGTCGACGTCGAACATCGAGACGATTTCAACAATAGACTGCCGTGACTGGCCCGGCCCGCGAATGAAAAGCATATTATTGAAGACGCTCGCTCGCAGGTCTTCCTGTTTGACCATCAATCCGTCGAGCATCCGCATCATCGCTTCAGTCGAAACATATCTAAGTGCAAAAATCGAAACACCGTATCCTGCGCCAACCTCGCGGCTCTCGCGAACATAATCGAACGCAGAAATGCCCTGCTGACGGGCGTCCGCTTCCGGCACGACACGATAGACACCGTTTTCAATCAGCAGCGCGGCGTGGTTGGTCGCCAGAATGCTTTCAAGGATGGAAATAAGTTCTGCGCGGGTAACTGGCCCGCCGGTCGATATCGATACCCGGCCCTCTATGTGGGAATCAAACACGTACGTGATGCCGAGTGTGTCTTTCAAAACGACTTTGACGAGCTCGGATAAATCTGTGTCTGAAAAGTTGAGCTCGTACCCGGACGCATTTTGCGAAATGCCTGGCGTGCGCGGTTCGGCGACCCTGGTTATCCGATTATCGCCGGCGTATTTCGCTGCGATTGATCCGGTATTTAGCGTTGGATTTGAAACCGGTCGGACGCCCATCGGCGCAACAGGAGACAGATCAGCATTCGAGAGCTTGGCGATTTCGTCCGGGGGCTCGATCAAGGGCTTTTCGAGCAAAGCAGCACATCCTGAAACGCTCACGGATACTAATCCGAGCAGAGCGAAAACCTTCCAACCAAACATCAATGCTTCTCCCGTCGCAACTCAGACGCCAATAGGATGCTTGCAAAATTTGTCCTCCGCTCCCGCAGGCTCAACGAGCTTTGTCATTTCCTCTCTCGGCTGGCACTTCGAATCGATCAACGAAATGACAATAGCTTGATTAAAAAAGAACGGCGTCTTTTCGCTCTACTCGGTACGCATCGATTGAGTGTCTGTTGCGGCGACGTAACTTCAATATGAGGCATAACGGCGAAAGAATTTGCGCTCAGTGCACTCGATTGGATTTCCGTGCACTATCGTCAAAATCGGAATTATAATTACAGAGTTTCGAGATAAGGCTCGCCGGGAAAAATCAAAAATCCGGCATAAAAATCTTTTTAAGAAGACAGCATCATCTATTCTGATAAAAATTTTGCGCCGGAAAACTTCATGCTCGGTGCCGGAGGCTCGCATGAGTGGAAGTTTCAAAGAATATCTTTTGAGCGAACGCCTCGTCACGGCGACTGATCTCGATAACGTCGATAAGTTTCGGCTCGAGTCCGGCGCCTCGATTTTTTCTGCCCTGCGCAAGGCATCAGGCATGCAGTCTCAGGCGATCGTGCGTGCCGTCGCGGACTATCACAAAATTGCGCGCGTTGAAGAAGGCGATTGGGGACGCTTTCAGCCGCCGCAGACGGAAATACCGACCGCGTTTCTGCGCGAGAATAAAATCTATCCATTGGGTGATGTGGAAGACGGAATACTGCTTGCGATGGAGGATCCATCCGACGCGCAAGCCATCAATGCAGTGAGAATCGCGCTTCAGAGGGAAGTCATTCCGCGCGTCGCTTCGGCCGAAGATATTCTGGCAGCGATCGAGCGTATGGCGCGGGAGCGCGGCACGTCCGCGGTTTGGCAGGAAGCCGAAAAGGCCGAGGCCGGCGACGATGTCGAACATCTTCGCGATATGGCACTCGGCGCGCCGGTGGTGCGGTTCGTAAACCAGATGATCCAGAACGCCGTACATGCGCGGGCAACCGACATCCACATCGAACCGTTTGACGGCCACGTCGCAATCCGCATTCGCGTCGATGGTATGCTGCGCGACGTTTCCGCGCCGCCCGCGCAAATGGCAAAGGCGATCGTCTCGCGTGTTAAAATTCTATCCGGTTTGAATATCGCCGAGCGTCGCCTGCCGCAGGATGGACGTGCGCGTATCCGTATTAATGAGCATCGGCTCGATCTTCGCATCGCCACGATCCCGACGGTTCACGGCGAAGCCGTCGCTATCCGCTTGCTCGATAACGTTCGGCGCATGCTCGATTTCGCACCACTCGGATTTTGCGCCATTGATGAAGCGGAAATCCGCAAGCATTTGTCGGCGCCTTACGGTCTGATGTTGGTCACCGGGCCGACCGGATCAGGCAAAACGACGACTCTGGCCACGGCGCTGTCGTTGTTGAACGAAGGCCATCGCAAAATCCTGACGATTGAAGATCCGATTGAGTATGAGCTTGACGGTATCAACCAAACGCAAGCGAAGCCTTCGATAGGATTGAGCTTTGCCGACGCGCTCCGCTCATTCCTTCGTCATGACCCGGACGTGCTGATGGTTGGCGAAATGCGCGACGGTGAGACGGCGAGCATCGCGATCCATGCGGCTCTAACCGGCCATCTTGTCCTCTCGACCTTGCATACCAATACCGCTGCGGGCGCTATTCCCCGCTTGCTGGACATGGGGATCGACTCATTTCTGCTCGCATCATCGTTGCGCGGCGTGGTCGGGCAGCGACTCGTCCGAGTCCTTTGTGAGCATTGCAAGCAGCCATCCGACGAAGTGCTGTCGCTCGGCCGCGCGCATGGCATTGATGCCGTGCCTGAAGGAAGCCGGCATTGGCGAGCGGTGGGATGCGAGCGCTGCTTCGGCACAGGCTACAGCGGGCGTGTCGTGATCTCGGAAGTCTTGAGCGTCGATGATGAAATTCGCGAGCTGATCCAGCCGAACGCTCAGCCTGCGCTGATCGAAGCGGCCGCGCGCCGAAAGGGAATGACGACGATGATCATGGACGGACTGGCGAAATGCCTGTCCGGAGTGACGACACAAGAAGAAGTTCGACGCGTGGCGCTGGACGTGTGACGTCGCTCGCAAGTCGAAATAAAAACGTAGGCGGAGGAAAGCCAGGTGGCGCTATTCATATGGACGCGCCGATCGTGCGATCGGAGAGGCGCCTTCTAGTCATGCTTTATCGCTACAAGGCGTTGACGCGAACCGGCTCCAGTCTCGTTGGGGAAATGGAAGCTGTCGACAGGTCCACGGTCATTCAGGACCTCAATCAGCTCGGCCATTTTCCTGTTGAAGTGTCGGAGATCAAGGGCGCTTCAAATAGCGCTGCATCGGGCGGAGCTTCACTATTCTCCGGCCTGCCGTCGGCGCGTCAGATCACGCTCTTCACGCGTGAATTGGGAATGTTGCTGAAGGCCGGTTTGCCGCTCGATCAGGCGCTCACATTTCTTGAGCGTGACGCGGGATCAAAATCGCTTGCACGTTTGATCGGCCGTGTCGGGACCGAAATCAGTTCCGGTAAGAGCCTTTGCGAAGCATTGGAAATGCAGGGCGGCGCGTTTCCGCCAATCTATTCGCGTATGGTTCGCGTAGCCGAAGCGAGCGGAACACTGGAAACGGTTCTGGAACGCATCGCAGCGGGCCGTGAAAAAGCGCAAAAGCTCAAGAGTATGGCGCTTTCGGAATTGCTCTATCCGTGTCTCCTGATCCTCATGGCAATTGCAGCCGTCACGATCATGCTGACCGTTGTCGTTCCGCGCTTCAAGGATATGATCGGCAATGCCGGCACGCAAATTCCCGATCAGGCGCGCTTCGTCATCGGCGCTTCGGATTGGCTCATTGCGAACTGGCAGTACCTTGTTGCCGCGATCGCGTCGATTCTGGCTATCGTAGTCCTCGGCTGGTCGCGGATACGCGGCAACGTCGAGACGCTGCTGCTGCGCATGCCGCTGATCGGCGGCATCCTGAAGCTCAACCTGACAGTCCGCTTCTGCCGCACGCTTGGCATGCTGATAGAGAATGGCGTCGATCTTCCATCTGCGATGAAGCTCGTCGGCGATGTGATCGGCAACAAAAACGCGTCGTCGGCGCTGAACGAGGCTTACGACGCGCTTCGGAAGGGACGTAGCTTTCTCGATCCGATCTCCGATTCCAAACTGTTCCCGCCGGTCCTCATCAATATGCTTCGTGTCGGCGAGGAAACGGGAAGCCTCGCGTCATCGCTTCTTCATATGGCGGAAGTCTTCGAGGAAAAGCTCGAGCGAACGGTTGAACGAACCTTCACGATTCTCGAGCCGGTCATCATCCTCGTTGTCAGCGGCATCATCGCGTTCATCATCGTCTCTATTTTGAGCGCAGTCATAAGCATCAACGATCTCGCCATGTGAGAAGGGTAACGACATGAAGGTCACGACGTATGAAGTGGGATTTAACGCTCAGCGTACCGAACGCCGGCGAGATGGCGAACTGGGATTTACGCTCGTCGAACTCCTGGTCGTGATGGTTATTCTCGTTCTGCTCGCGAGCCTCGTTGCGCCGCGCGTCATCGGATATCTCGGCAGCTCACGGACAAAGACCGCGAAGGTGCAGATCGAAAGCCTGAGTACGTCGCTCGAACTCTATAAGCTCGATACTGGGCAATACCCCGATGGCCGCCAGGGCTTGGTGGCGCTCGTCCAGCGCCCCGGAAATATCCCGAGTTGGAATGGGCCTTATCTGAAAAAGGATCGCGTGCCGCTGGATCCTTGGGGCCAGCCCTATTTTTACGTCTATCCCGGCAAGCACGGAGCTTTCGATATTCTGTCTCTTGGCGCGGACAAAAAGGAAGGCGGCCAGGGTGAGGATCAAGATGTCACCAGCTGGCAGTGAGCCGAAAGATTGCAGCCATGAAGCAGGCTTCACGCTCTTCGAGATGTTGGCCGTGCTTGTGATTGTCGCACTGACGGCCGGCGCGATTTCGATGCTGTATCGGAGCCCTTCGAGCGAAGCCCAATTGAAAACGGCGTCACTTATGGCGGCCTCGCGCCTGCGAGATATTCGATCGGGAGCGATGATTTCGGGATCGGATCGTCTTGCCGTCATCGACGTCGCTCGCAAGTCGATCGAATTCAGCAACGGTATCGCGCCGATGACGTTTCCGCGATCGATCGATCTCGACGTCATGTCAGCCGATAGCGAACGGGTATCGCCAACGGCCGCGGGAATTCGCTTCTTTCCGAACGGCGCTTCGACGGGCGGCACCATCAACTTGAGATCAAGAGACAAAGCTTATGAAATTCGAGTCAACTGGCTTACGGGCCGCGTTTCGTCCGCCTCCATCAACTGAGGTGGCCGGGGCTTCGAGCGCGAACGCGGGTTTCACGCTGTTCGAAACCCTGATCGCAATGCTCGTTTTATCGATCGGCCTTGCCGGATTATTCGAGGCGAACGGCCGCGCGCTACGGACGGTTGGGACAGCCGCGGACTATGCAAAAGCCCGAGTGATTGCCCGCGGCCTGCTCGCCGATGCAACGACGGGCTGGTCGATTCCGCCGACGTCGCAGAACGGCAGCAGCGGCGGCTTTGAGTGGGCAATCGATGTCGCTCCGGAAACATCGCCGTGGGCAAAGGTCGACGTGCGCGATGGCTGGAAGCTGCGGCGCGTCCGCGTAACCGTCGCGTTAGGCGACGGGCGCGAGCTTGTGCTCACGACATTGAAGTTCGGACGTAACAATGGGTAGCGCGCGGCAGCCTCAGGATTGGAACGGGCAGAGCGGGTTCACGTTGATCGAGCTGCTCGTGAGCCTGACGATCCTCACCATGCTTCTCGGCATCGTGAGTTCGGCGCTGCGCACGCTGTCAATGCATTGGAATGCGAACGCCAGCGGCATCGAACGTCTCGAAATGATTTCGCGCGCCTTCGATATATTCGAACGCGACGTGTCGGGCATGCGACGCCTGACGCGGATTGCTGACGTCGATCGCCGGTTCATATTCTCAGGCACCGCAAAC